>Ga0066256_1000229_pt1 | contig 228886 bp, 202 predicted proteins | sample ThiBio_1000_biof_FD_87107 | JGI IMG/M metagenome (GOLD analysis project Ga0066256, IMG submission 87107) | Wastewater bioreactor microbial communities from Cape Town, South Africa - Thiocy_expt_1000_biof (version 2) | ecosystem: Engineered > Bioreactor > Thiocyanate-remediating >...
CTCTACCCGCTCGAGCAGCAGATCGAGATGGCCGAGGGCATCCCGGGAGCGGAGCTCAAGGTCATCGAGGCCCCGTACGGTCACGACGCGTTCCTCATCGAGGACGAGGTGGTCGGATCACACCTCACGTCACTCTTGCACGAATAAGCCTACCCTTACCCGCATGAGGGTGATCGGCACCGAGTCCGAGCTCCGGGAGATCGTCTCGGAGCCACCGGCCGCCATCGCGGACAAGGCGATCGACCACGTCGACCCGGAGTCGGCGCGGTTCATCGCGACCAGTCCGTTCTTCCTGCTGGCGCCGTCCGCCGCCGACGGGTCGTGCGACGTCTCCCCGCGCGGCGACCCGCCCGGCCGGATCACCGTCAACGGCGTGTCCCTGGACGAGCCGTACGTCATGCCCGGCGCCGCGCCGAGCCTCACCGAGTTCGACGTCGTCGTCCCGGACGGCAACCTGTGGGTGCTCGGGGACAACCGGGGCAACTCGGGCGACTCCCGCGCCCACATGGGCGGTCCCGGCGGCGGGTTCGTCCCGATGGAGGGAGTCGTCGGCGTCGCGCAGGTCCGCCTGTGGCCCTTCGACCGGTTCGGGGTGCTGCACAACCCGGGGGCGACCTTCGTCGACGTCCCCGACCCGACGCCGTGACCGCCGGGACGCCGCCGAGCCGTCGGCTGGAGCGCGAGCTCGCCGCGCGGGACGGTTCCGGCGAGCACCTCGTCGTCGGGGCGATGGACGAGGTCGGCCGCGGCTGTCTCGCCGGGCCGGTGAGCGTCGGCATCGTCGTGTCCGATCTCGTGCGCCGCGTCCCGACGGGGCTGCGCGACTCCAAGCTGCTGCCCAGCCACCGCCGCGAGGCGCTCGTGCGGCCCATCCAGTCGTGGGCGCTCGCGTGCGCCGTCGGGCACGCGAGCGCCGCCGAGATCGACGACGTCGGCATCATGGCCGCGCTCACCCTCGCCGGTCGGCGGGCGCTCGCCGCGATCCACGCGGCCGGCCTGGTCCCGGCCGTCCTGCTGCTGGACGGGAACCACGACTGGTTCACGCGCCGCGTCGACCTGTTCTCCGCGCTGGAGGACGGTTCGGTTGGGCAGTCGTTCCCGGCGGGGCAGCGGGTCCCGGCGGGGCCGGCGATCCTGCCCGAGCACGAGCCGCGCGTCGTCGTCCGGATCAAGGCGGACATGACGTGCACCGGGGTCGCCGCCGCGAGCATCCTCGCCAAGGTCGAGCGGGACGCGATGATGCGCGAGGCGCACGCCGCGGACCCGCGGTACGCGTGGGACGAGAACAAGGGGTACGCCTCGCCGAGCCACATCGCCGCGCTCGCGCAGCACGGGCCGTCCGGGCTGCACCGGCGCAGCTGGCGGCTGCCCGGCGTCGGGTCGGCGGGTCTCGGCTCGGCGGTCGGTGCCGAGCCGCCGACGGGCGTCGGGCTCGGTCCGGCCGACGGGCTCGACTCGGAGGAGACGCTCGAACGCGGCATGATGGTCTCGTGAGTGCAGAGGACCTGGAGAACTACGAGACCGAGATGGAGCTCGCGCTCTACCGCGAGTACCGGGACGTCGTCGGACTGTTCTCCTACGTTGTCGAGACCGAGCGCCGCTTCTACCTCGCCAACCACGTCGACCTGCAGGTGCGCTCGGCCGGCGGCGAGGTGTTCTTCGAGCTCTCCCTCGCCGACGCGTGGGTCTGGGACGTCTACCGCTCGGCGCGGTTCGTCAAGCAGGTGCGCGTCGTGACGTTCAAGGACGTCAACGTCGAGGAGCTGTCCAAGGCCGACCTCCAGGTTCCCTGAGCCTCACCCCTTCCAAGGGCTCTGGAGCCGCTGCCGGCCCGCCGCGTCGTCGCGGCTGACCGATCCGCCGGCTCGACCGTCGTCTCCCGCGCCCGCGACCGGACGCGCCTGGTCAGCCGGTGAACGACCTGGCTCCGACGGCCGGCCCATGCCGCCGCGACCGTTGATCCGACGCCGACCAGCGCTGTCCACACGGTCGCGAGACGACACCATCTCCTGACCGTGCACAGGCCCCGCGCGGCCTGCTCCTCCCGTGCCCGATGGTGGGTCCGAGGAGGTGGCCATGGCAGCGAAGGACACGCTCGGCCGGCGCGGGGAGGACCTCGCCGTCGCCTGGGCTCAGGAGCAGGGATGGTCCGTGCTCGCCCGCAACTGGCGGGGCGAGCGCGGGGAGATCGACGTCGTCGCCAGGGACGGGGACTGCCTCGTCGTGCTGGAGGTGAAGACGCGCTCCTCGATGGTGCTCGGCGGCCCGCTCGCGGCGGTGACACCGCGCAAGCTCGCGCGGCTCCGGTTGCTGACGGGGGAGTGGCTGGCGCGCGCCGACGAGGCCGGGTCGAGCGAGGCGCAGGGGACCGGGGGCCGCGCGCGTGGCCGCGGTGGCGGTCCGAGCGACGTGCGGATCGACGTGCTCGGCATCCTCTGGCCCGACGGGTCGGAGCCCCGCCTGGTCCACGTCCGGGGCGCCGGCTGATGGGCCTCGGTCGGACCTCCGCGATCGCGCTGCGCGGGCTGGTGGGGGACGTCGTCGAGGTCGAGGCCCACGTGGCCGCGGGCCTGCCAGCCTTCACGCTCGTCGGTCGCCCGGACCGGGCGCTCTCGGAGTCCCGCGAGCGCGTGCGCGCCGCGGTGCACTCGTGCGGGATCACGTTCCCGCAGCGGCGGGTCACGGTGAACCTCTGGCCGGCGGAGCTGCCGAAGGCCGGGTCGTCGTTCGACCTCGCGGTCGCGGTGGCGGTGCTCGCCGGGGCGGACGCCGCACCCGCTCGGCCGCGCGGCGTCGTGCACCTCGGCGAGCTCGGACTCGACGGCCGCGTCCACCCGGTCAGGGGCGTGCTGCCGATGGTGCACGCGGCCGTCCGGGCCGGGTGCCCCCGCGTCGTCGTCCCGCTGGCCGACGTCGCCGAGGCGTCGCTCGTGCCCGGTGCGCAGGTGCTCGGGGTCGGCCATCTGGCGGAGCTCCTGGAGCGGTACGGCGCGGAGGTGACCGTGCCGCGACTCCAGCCGGTGGAGCGCGCCGTCGCCGGTGGTGCGCCTGCCCCGGAGGCGGGGGCCGCGCTGCCGGGAGCCGCGCTCGACCTGGCCGACGTGGTCGGGCAGGACCAGGCGCGGTTCGCCCTCGAGGTCGCCGCGGCCGGAGCACACCACCTGTTCCTCGTCGGCCCCCCGGGGACCGGCAAGACCATGCTCGCCGCGCGGCTGCCGGGGATCCTGCCCGACCTGACCGAGGCGGAGGCCGTCGAGGTGACGTCGCTGCACTCGGTGGCCGGCACGTTCGACCCCTCCCGCGGCCTCATCGTCCGTCCGCCGTACGAGGCGCCGCACCACACGGCGAGTGCGGCCGCGATCGTCGGCGGCGGGTCGGGCGTGCCTCGCCCCGGCGCCGCGAGCCGGGCCCACCTGGGGGTGCTGGCGCTGGACGAGGCGCCCGAGTTCAGTCCGCGCGTGCTCGACACGCTGCGCCAGCCGCTGGAGAACGGGACGCTCACGCTCGACCGCGCGCTCGGGTCCGCGAGCTACCCGGCGCGGTTCCAGCTCGTCCTCGCCGCGAACCCGTGTCCCTGCGGCCACGCGGCGGGGAAGGGCGAGGAGTGCTCCTGCTCCTCGGTCCAGCGTCGGCGCTACCTGGGTCGCCTGTCCGGGCCGCTGCTGGACCGGGTCGACCTCCAGGTCGAGGTGCCTCAGACGCGCGCGGCGTCCCTGTCGGTCGAGGGCGGGGAGTCCAGCGCGACGATCGCCTCCCGGGTCCTGGCGGCGAGGCGACGGATGCGGCAACGGTGGCGCGATCGGCCCTGGTCGACCAACGCGGCGGTCCCCGGCGCGTGGCTGCGCAAGACGCACCCGTTGTCCCCGCAGGCCCGGGCCGACCTGGTGTGGGCGGTCGAGCACGGGTTGCTCACCCTGCGCGGCGCCGATCGGGTGCACCGGGTCGCGTGGACCATCGCGGACCTGGCCGGGCGGGACGAGCCCGGGGTGGACGACGTCGGTCAGGCCATGACGCTCCGGATGCGGGGGAGTCATGGGTAGCGGGCGGGCGTGGTCCGGGGCGGCGTTCGTGCCGTTCGACCGCGACGACCCCGTCCTCGTGGCGGCCGCCTGGTCGCGGCTCGTCGAGCCGGGCGACCGCGCAGCCGGGGAGGTGGTCGCGGCGCTCGGGGCGGCACCGGCGCTCGAGCTCGTCCTCGGGGGCGAGCATCGGGGCGAGCCACACCTCGACGCCGCTGTCGAGCGGTGGCGCACCCGCGTCGGCGAGCTCGACCCGGCGCGGGACGTCGAGCTGATCCGCACGCTCGGCGGGATCGTGCTGCACCGGGGTGACCCGCGATGGCCGGCGTCGCTGTTCGACCTCGGCGGAGCGGAGCCGCACTGCCTGTGGGTGCGGGGGGATCCCTCGCTCCTCTCGGCGGCGCGCGTGGGGGGTGTCGCCGTCGTCGGTGCGAGGGCGAGCACTCCCTACGGCGAGCACGTCGCGGCGGATCTCGTCGCGGCGCTCGCCGCCGAGGGGCGGGTCGTCGTGTCGGGTGGAGCGTTCGGGATCGATGCGGTCGCGCACCGCGTGACCCTCGCGGCCGGTGGGTCGACCGTCGCCGTCATGGCCGGCGGGCTCGACCGGTTCTACCCGGCCGCCAACGGCGGCCTGCTGCGACGGGTCGCACGGGAGGGTTGCGTCGTCGCCGAGGTTCCGCCCGGTTGCACCCCGACGCGGTTCCGGTTCCTCACGCGCAACCGGCTGATCGCGGCGCTCGCGGCCGGGTGCGTCGTCGTCGAGGCGGCGTGGCGGTCGGGAACGCTGTCGACCGCGAACCACGCAGCCGAGCTGATGCGACCGGTCGGCGCGGTGCCGGGCCCCGTGACGTCGGCCGCGTCGGCCGGGTGTCATCGGCTCATCCGAGAGGGGCAGGCCGTGTGCGTCGGGGACGCGGACGAGGTGCGCGAGCTGCTCGGTCCCGTCGCGGCGAGCGCGCTGGTGCCGGAGCCGGACGTCGGCCGGCTGGGGGACGCGCCGGGGCTGAGCGAGCGCGAGCGACGGGTGTGGGATGCCCTGCCGACGCGTCGGGCCGTCCGGCTCGACGCCGTGGCCCGGGCGGCCGGGTTCACGGTGGCGGAGACCCGGGCAGCCCTGGGGCGGCTGGCGGCCCGGCAGCACGTCGTGGAGGGGCCCGAGGGCTACCGCAGGTCGGGGTCCTGAGGTGGTGTCGCCGGCGGGTCGACGGGTGGGGACGCGGCGTGTGGTGACGACGTGCCCGGGCGGGTCGAGCCGCTGGGTGCCATCCCCGACGACTCCGCCCCCGCGAGCCTGCGACGCGACCGGGCCGCCGACACGTTCCCCCACCACATGAGGGCGATGGCGGCACCGCCGCCCGCGAGGCTGGCCCCCGCCATGTCCCATCGGGACTGCACGGCGTTCAGGAGCGCGATCACGAGAGTCGCGATGATCGCGCGGACGAGACCCTTGTCCATGTTTTCCTCTCTACTACGCCGACGCGGTGCCCGCCGCCGTGGCGTCCGACGGGGCTACGCCCGTGGCGGGCGGCGCGTCGGTGGACGTCGGCCAGCCGTCACTGGTCCTGTTCCCGATGCGGTGACTCCGGTGGCGCGGTGTCCCCAAGCTTGGGGCCGTCGGCTTGTTCGCGCGATCGAGCAGCAGACTTCTCTCCCCACCAGATGAACGTGGTGAGTACGGCACCCGTGACAAGCATGATGGCTGCCATGTCCCATTGGGACCGCAGAGCCGACCCCAGTGTCATCCCGGCGACCGAAAGGCACGAATAGATGATGTGCTTCTTCGTCATGGTTTTCCTCATTTGACGCACTGGATTCCAGCCAAGTGACTGTAGCGGAGCCGGACCTCCAGACGGGGGTAGCTGACCGGGCACACACCGCCCCGATCTCTGATGTACTGCTGGATCAGGAAGGCGAGAGCCGAGCCGCCGACGCACGCGAGGCCTGCCGAGACCGTGCAGAGGGCGCTACCGAGAACAAGTGCTGAAAGACCGGCGATTGTGCGCTGCTCTGCCCTGGAGTACCGAATGTAGATGTACCACCCGAACGAGACTGACGGGTCGGCTACCACGGGGTAGACGGTCTCGCTGTCGGGTTCGATCACCTGGACCACTGACGTGCCGTTCACCTCGTAGTGGGTCGCGACGTCTCGGCCGGACGCGTCAACCGCCCACGGCTTGCCCAGCTCGCCGATGTGCTCCTCCGGCGCGGTGCCACCGTCAATGACGAGCCGGACGGTGCCGTCGGCCGCGAGCTCCGGTCGGACGCCCTCCCCCAGCTCGTAGGTGAACTCATGAGGTCCGTCGGACGCCTGAGTGATGGTGAGGAGACGGGTCGTCCCATCGGCCGCCACCTGGACGGCGGCGCTGTACCTCCCGTCGACGTCCGAGTAGACGAGCGTGCCGTCGTCGGCGACCGCGGTCTCGTCGGCACCGCGCGTCTCGACCGGGAGGCTGAGCATGAGGGGTGTGGACGTTCCGTCGCTCGTCAGCGTGACGTGGCTCGCGGGGTCCCACGGGGCGACCGTCGTGGTTGCGTCGGTGCGCGCCACGAGGGCGCCGCCATCGTCCACGAACCCCACCGTCGAGTTCAGCGACGGTGCGACGTCTGAGATCAGCTCAGCAGCAGCATCGGCCGGAGCCGGGGTCGGTTGTGGCGATCCACAGCCCGACACGGTGAGTGCCACGGCGACAACCGCAGCCGATGCGAGGACGACTCGTCTGTTCTGAACCACGTGCACTCCCTGCTATTTCTAAGTAGCGCCACTTTAAGGAGGTCGCTCGGTTTGTGTCAATCCGAGTCGAAGAGGGGTGGGTGGTGTGGATTCGGTTCCGCGGGGTTCACGGCCGGATCGTCGGGGCGACGTGGGCGGGTGTCGGTGGTTGCGTCGGGGCGGTTCGGAGGCGAGCGTGGGGGAGTGAGCGGAGCGCGGGACGTCGAGCAGGTGGCGCAGCGTGCCCGCTCGGCGTCCTCCCGTCGCGCGTCGGTCGGTGTGCCAGACGGGACACGGCCCGGCGACGCGGCGCTGCTCGAGGAGTTCGCGAGCTACCTCACCCTGCAGCGGGGGCGCTCCGAGCACACCGTGCGCGCCTACCTGGGGGACGTCGCCGACCTGCTCGCCGAGACGCCGGGCACGGCCGCGCGCGCCGACCTGGAGCGGCTCGACCTCGCCGTCCTGCGGCGGTGGCTGGCCGGTCAGACGACGCGCGGTCTCGCCCGCTCGACCATGGCGCGGCGCGCCTCCGCCGTCCGCACGTTCACGGCCTGGGCGACGGCGCAGGGGCATCTGGCGATCGACCCCGCCCTCCGGCTCAAGGCGCCCCGCGCGGACCGGACCCTGCCGACCGTCCTCAGCGCACGCCAGGCGGCCCTGGCCGTCGATGCCGCCCGTGACGTGGCGACGGCGCACCGTCCTTCCGTTGACCCCGACGGCTCCACCGACCCCGACGGCTGGGTCGGTCCGGACCGTCCGGACGACGACGACTCGACGGGCGCCCACTCCGACGTTGCCGTCGAGGCCGATCCGGCGCGCCGTTCCGGCGGTCCGGCTGCCGCGGCACGCCGTGGGGCGGGCGACTCAGCGGAGCTGGCGGCGGTCCAGGCGCGCGACGCTGCCATCCTCGAGCTGCTCTACGGGGCGGCGATCCGGGTGTCGGAGGCGTGCGCCCTCGACGTCGGCGCGCTCGACCTGCCCGCCGGCCTCGTCCGCGTGCTCGGGAAGGGCAACAAGGAGCGCGTCGTGCCGTTCGGGACGCCGGCGGCCGAGGCGCTGCGTCGGTGGCTGACCCGTCGCGCCGACCTCGCCGGCCCACGCGCCGGCCACGCGCTGTTCGTCGGCGTCCGGGGCGGTCGGATCGACCCGCGGACGGTCCGCACGATCGTCCACCGGGCCGCGACGATCGCCGGCGTCCCGGACATCGCCCCCCACGGGCTGCGCCACTCCGCCGCCACGCACCTGCTCGAGGGTGGCAGCGATCTGCGCACCATCCAGGAGATGCTCGGGCACGCCTCGCTGGCGACCACCGAGCGGTACACGCACGTCTCCCCGGAGCGGCTGCTCGCGACGTTCCGCCAGGCGCACCCACGCGCCTGAGACCGGCGCCCGGCGGCTCGGCCGGCTTGCGCCAGTCCGGCGCGCTGGGGCGTGCGGAGGGCGCCGCCGAGCGACCGAAGGCTCGCGCCCATCCCGCGTCTGGAGCCGGTGCCCTGCACGATGCCGAGGGGGCGCTCGCTTGCGCCGGACCGCGTCCGCCACCGGCGCCGAACGCATCGCCGGTCGAGCCGGTCCGCTCGCGCCAACCCGCGCGTGAGTGCGGAGGCGAACGGTGCCGAGCGGCCACCCGCACGCCGGACGGGGTGGTGGTGCGCGCGAGACCCCGTCGGCTCACGGTCGCCGCCCGCCCCGGTTCGAGCCCCTGACCGGGGCGCTCGCTGTCCACAGCGTCGCGAGATGTGCGTGCGTCCACCGTGTCCCGCCAGCCCCCCGCGCGGGCCGCGGAGAACCGGCACGCTCGAGCGATGAACCAGTCGATCAGACGGAATCGGCCGACCGGGCCGAACCACCGGACCCTGCACCTCGCCCTCGCGGCGATCCTTGCGGCGCTCGTCGCGCTCTCCTTCGTCGTCGCCCCCGATGCCTCGGCTCGCCCCGCGCGCCGTCACGCCGACGTCGTCTACGACTGGCCGATCGGCGACGGCGACGTCACGCGCCCCTTCGACGATCCGGCCCTTCCCTGGCTGGCGGGGCATCGCGGCGCCGACCTCGCCGGCAGCGAGGGGGACGAGGTGCGCGCGGCGGGCGACGGCGTCGTCGCCTTCGCCGGCAGCGTCGCGGGCAGGCCCGTGGTGTCGATCGACCACGACGACGGGCTGCGCACGACCTACGAGCCCGTCCTGCCCGGCGTCGCGGCGGGGCAGCGGGTCGCCGGGGGAGAGGTGATCGGCACGCTGGAGGCGGGCCACGGCACGGGCGCCGACCTGCACTGGGGTGCGCGCCGCGGTCGTGACGACTACGTCGACCCCGTCCTGCTCGTGAGTCCGCGGCCCGTGATCCGCCTCTATCCGTTGAGGCAGTAGGATGGAAGGCGCACTCGGTCCGTGCCGAGTGACATCGCGTGCCCACCCACCGGTCGGCAGCCGCCAGCACGAGTCCCGTCATGGTCCTCGCGCGGGCGGACCGAGCCGCCCGGGGCGCAGCTCTTCGGTCCATCTCGGACATCGATCCGAGTGGCAGTGCTGCGTCGTGAGCACCAGGGACCGCCCCGAGAGGGGAACGGTCAGCAACCGACACGCGGCAGCGTCGTGGGCAGGACCCGCCGACGCGCGCCGCACGATGCGTGGGCTCGCCCACGCCGAAAGGACGTGCCATGGCCGTCGTCACCATGCGTCAGCTCCTCGAGAGCGGCGTTCACTTCGGGCACCAGACCCGCCGTTGGAACCCGAAGATGAAGCGCTTCATCTTCACCGAGCGCAACGGCATCTACATCATCGACCTGCAGAAGTCGCTCGCGGACATCGACCGCGCGTACTCCTTCGTCAAGGAGACCGTCGCGCACGGCGGGACGATCCTCTTCGTCGGCACGAAGAAGCAGGCCCAGGAGACGGTGGCCGAGCAGGCCACGCGCGTCGGGATGCCCTACGTCAACCAGCGCTGGCTGGGCGGCATGCTCACCAACTTCCAGACGGTCTCCAAGCGCCTCGCGCGCCTCGCGGAGCTCGAGGACGTCGACTTCGACGACGTGGCCGCCTCCGGCCGCACGAAGAAGGAGCTCCTCATGATGCGCCGCGAGAAGGAGAAGCTCGAGCGCACGCTCGGCGGTATCCGCACCATGGCCAAGGTGCCCTCGGCGGTGTGGGTCGTCGACACGAAGAAGGAGCACCTCGCGATCGCCGAGGCCCGCAAGCTCAACATCCCGGTCGTGGCCATCCTCGACACGAACTGCGACCCGGACGAGGTCGACTTCCCGATCCCCGGGAACGACGACGCCATCCGCGCCGTCGCGCTGCTCACCCGCGTGGTCGCGGACGCCGTCGCCGACGGCACCATCGCCCGTCACTCCGGCTCCCAGACCGGCGAGGAGGCCGAGCCGCTCGCCGAGTGGGAGACCGAGCTCCTCGCGGGCGAGGTCGCCGCCGGTGAGGCTGCCGCTGACGCGCAGCTCGCCGCCGACGAGGTCCTCGTCGAGGCCGAGGTCGCCGAGGCCGTGGCCGAGGTCACGGGCTCCGAGGCCGACGAGGCTGCCGCCGTCGTCGCCGAGGTCGTGGCGGACGCGGCCCAGGTCGCGGCGGACGAGGTCGAGGCCGCGGCCGAGGGCCGCGACGCCTGACCGGCGCCAGCTCACCACTCGACTACACGATCGGAAGAGAGAACAGTCATGGCGAACTACACCGCCGCTGACATCAAGGCGCTCCGTGAGCGCACGGGTGCCGGCATGCTCGACGTCAAGAAGGCGCTCGACGAGGCCGAGGGCGACTCCGAGAAGGCTCTGGAGATCATCCGCGTCAAGGGCCTCAAGGGCGTCGCCAAGCGCGAGGGTCGCGCCGCGTCGGAGGGTCTCGTGACCGCCGCCGTCGTCGACGCCCCCGACGCCGACGGCCAGGTCGGCGTCCTCGTCGAGCTGAACGCCGAGACCGACTTCGTCGCGAAGAACGAGAAGTTCCTCGCCCTCGCGGACAAGGTGCTCGGTGCCGCCGTCGCCTCGCAGGCCGCCGACGCCGACGCGCTGCTGTCCGCAGCCGTCGACGGTGGCACCGTCGCGGACCTGGTGGACGAGGCTGCGGCCACGCTCGGCGAGAAGATCGTCGTGCGTCGCGTCACCCGCGTCCCGGGCGAGCGCATCTCGGTCTACCTGCACAAGACGGCCAAGGACCTCCCGGCCCAGATCGGCGTGCTCGTCGCGTCGGACGTCGCCGCCCAGGAGATCGCCGACGACATCGCGAAGCACATCGCCGCCTACTCCCCGCTGTACCTCACCCGTGAGGACGTGCCGGAGCAGACGGTCGCCGACGAGCGTCGCATCGCCGAGGAGATCGCCCGCAACGAGGGCAAGCCGGAGGCCGCGCTCGCCAAGATCGTCGACGGACGCCTCAACGGGTTCTTCAAGGACCAGGTCCTCGTCGAGCAGGCCTACGCCCGCGACCCGAAGAAGACGGTCGGCCAGGTCGTCACCGAGTCCGGTGGCAACGTGACCGGCTTCGTCCGCTTCCGCGTCGGCGCCTGACACCGAACGGCGGCCCCGACCACGCACGTGGTCGGGGCCGCCGTCGCACATCACCACCCGTTCGTCCCAGCCGCCAGCGCAGTCGATCCACCGCCTGCCAGCCGAAGGAAGCGTAGGAACCGCGATGTCCGAGCCCACCGCCCGCCCCCGCCGCGTTCTGCTCAAGCTCTCCGGGGAGGTGTTCGGTGGTGGCCAGATCGGTCTCGACCCGGACGTCGTCTCGAGGATCGCCGGTGAGATCGCCGAGGCCGTCACGGACGGCGTCCAGGTCGCCATCGTCGTGGGCGGCGGCAACTTCTTCCGCGGCGCCGAGCTCTCCCAGCGCGGCATGGACCGCGCCCGCGCCGACTACATGGGCATGCTCGGGACCGTCATGAACTGCCTCGCCCTGCAGGACTTCCTGGAGAAGGCCGGGGTGAGCACGCGCGTCCAGACGGCCATCACCATGGGACAGGTCGCCGAGCCGTACATCCCGCTCCGCGCGATCCGCCACCTCGAGAAGGGCCGCGCCGTCATCTTCGGCGCCGGGGCGGGCATGCCCTACTTCTCCACCGACACCGTCTCGATCCAGCGGGCCCTCGAGACCCACTGCGACGAGGTGCTCGTCGGCAAGAACGGCGTCGACGGCGTCTACACGGCCGACCCGAAGGTCGACCCGACGGCGACGAAGCTCGACCACCTGACCTTCGACGAGGCCCTGCAGCGCGACCTGCGCGTGCTCGACGCGACCGCCTTCAGCCTGTGCCGGGACAACGCCCTGCCGATGCGCGTCTTCGGCATGAACGAGCGGGGCAACGTCACGCGCGCCCTCCGGGGTGAGAAGATCGGGACCGTGGTCACGGCCTGAGTCCAGCCCGACGGCCTCACCGGGCCGACCACCACGACAGCAGCGGTGCCCGACCGGGCGCCACGTTAGGAGCAGCAGTGATCGACGACATTCTCCTCGAGGCCGAGGACAAGATGGACAAGGCCGTCGAGTTTGCCCGGGAGGAGTTCGCCGCGATCCGCACGGGCCGTGCCAACGCGAGCCTCTTCCACCGCATCCTCGTGGACTACTACGGCGCCCCGACGCCGCTCCAGCAGCTCGCCGGCGTCACCATCCCCGAGGCGCGCACCGTGCTCATCCAGCCGTACGACCGCGCCGCGACGAACGACATCGTCAAGGCCGTGCGCGACTCCGACCTCGGCGTCAACCCGACCGACGACGGCAACGTCATCCGCGTCTCCATGCCCGTCCTCACCGAGGAGCGCCGCCGCGACTACGTGAAGCTCGCCAAGCACAAGGGCGAGGAGGCCCGCGTCTCCGTCCGCGCCGTGCGTCGCAAGGCCAAGGACGAGCTCGAGCGACTCGTCAAGGACGGCGAGGTCGGCGAGGACGAGGTCGCCCGCGCCGAGAAGGAGCTCGAGGGCATCACGAAGGGCCACGTCGAGACGATCGACTCCCTGGTCGCGCACAAGGAGCGCGAGCTCCTCGAGGTCTGACACCGCGTGACCACCCCGGACGCTCCCGCCACCGAACCCGAGCACTCGCCCCCGGTCTCCCGACGCGCCCTGCGCCGGGCGGCCGCGACGTCGGCGACCGCTCGGGGGCCGGAGCCCGCCGTCGACCAGCCCGCCGTTGAGGAGACCGCCGGCGACGAGGGCACGCGTCCGGGCTCGGCATCGACGTCCGTCCGGACGTCGACCGCGCCCGGGACTCCCGCCCCGGACGCCACGGTCGAGCCCGCCGCGCCGCAGGGCCCCGACCGGCTCTCGGACACGGCCACCGTCATCCTCAGCCGGCGCGAGCTGCGCGCCCTGCGGGCGGAGACGGGAGCCATTCCGGTCGTCGTCGAGCCGACAGCCGCCGAGCCCGGGGCTGCGGACCGGTCCCGGCGCCCGGCGGAGGGCGCCGACGACCGGACCCATGTCGCTGCCGGCGCTCCGGCGGGACCCGTATCGACCGTGAGCGTGACCGCAGCACCTGTCGCGACCGCGCCGGCCTCGGCGACGCAGGCCTCCGCCACGCCGACCTCCGCCAAGCCGACCGGGACGGTGCCGGCCGAGCCGGCCTCGGCACCGACTCGACCGGCCCCGACCAACGCCGGCGCCTCCGCCACGGCCGGATCGGCGTCCAGCTCCGGCGATCCCATCGCCGCCGCGGCCGGGTCCACCGCTGATGCCGAGCCCGCCTCCGGCACCGAGCCCACGATCGTCGCCGAACCCGCCGTCGAGCCCGCGTCCGCCGCGGACGAGCCACCCCCCGCCGCGGTCCCGACGCTGGCCGCGCCCCTCGACCCGATCACGACCATGCCGGTCGTCGCGGCCCCGTCCTCGCGCGCCGGGCGCAACCTTCCCGTCGCCATCGGGGTCGGCCTCGGCCTCGGGGCGCTGTTCCTGGCGAGCCTGTTCATCCGCAAGGAGCTGTTCGGCGTCCTCGCCATCACCGTCATGGTGATGGCGGTCATGGAGCTGCGCACGGCCCTCGCGAAGGTCCGGGTGGCGATCCCGCTGCTCCCGCTGGTCGTCGGCACGGCCGGGATGGTGGTGTCGTCCTACCTCGTCGGTCCCGAGGCGCTCGTCGTCGCGCTCGTCGTCACGGCCGGGGCACTCGTGGTCTGGTGCGTCATCGACACCCCCGGGGCGCTCGCGCTGCGCAACGCCAGCGCCTCCGTCTTCGTCGCCGCCTACGTCCCGTTCCTCGGCTCGTTCCTCGGGATCGCCCTCGCGGCCGGCGACGGCGCGCTCCGCGTCCTCTACATCACCGCCCTGGCGGTGGCCTGCGACACGGGTGGTTACGCCGCCGGTGTGCTCTGGGGACGCCACCCGATCGCGCCGACCGTGAGCCCGAAGAAGTCCTGGGAGGGCTTCGGCGGCTCGATCGCGCTCGCGGTCGCCGTCGGGGTCGGGCTCGGGATCTGGTTCTTCGACCTGGCGTGGTGGGCCGGCCTCCTCCTCGGCGTGGTCGCGGTGCTCGCCGCGGTGGTCGGGGACCTCGCCGAGTCGCTCATCAAGCGCGATCTCGGGATCAAGGACATGGGCTCGTTCCTACCCGGCCACGGCGGGATGCTGGACCGCATCGACGCCCTGCTCGTCGTCGCGCCCGTCGTGACCGTGCTGCTCGCCTACCTGGTGCCCGCCTGATCCGGTGCGGCGCCGCCCCGACGAGGGGACAATGACCACTGTGAGGACTCCATGACCACCGATCTGCCGGCCCCCGCCGCGCCGTCGACCGCGACGGCCGCGCCGTCGTCCGCGTCGACCACGACCGCGCCGGCCCCCGGGGCCAGACCGCGCCTGCAGATGGCCGCGCCGCGGCGCGGCAAGCCGCCGCGCCACCTCGCCGACCTCACGGTCGCCGAGCGCAAGGACGCGGCCAAGGAGCTCGGGATCCCCGCGTTCCGGGCCGACCAGCTCTCGCGCCACTACTTCACGCACCTCACGCGCGACGCGGACGCCATGTCCGACCTGCCCGCGACGGGACGTGACGACCTCGTCTCCTCGCTGCTGCCCGAGCTCATCACGCCCGTCCGCACGCTCGAGGCGGACGGCGGCGACACCGTCAAGACACTCTGGTCGATGCACGACGGCGCGAAGGTCGAGTCGGTGCTCATGCGCTACCGCGACCGGACGACGCTGTGCGTCTCGAGCCAGGCCGGCTGCGGCATGGCCTGCCCGTTCTGCGCCACGGGCCAGCTCGGCCTCACCCGCAACCTCTCGACGGCCGAGATCATCGAGCAGGTCCGCCTCGCGGCGAGGGCCAGCAGGGACGGCGACCTTCCCGGCGGCCCGACCCGGCTGTCCAACGTCGTCTTCATGGGCATGGGCGAGCCGCTCGCCAACTACCGCGCCGTCGTGAACGCCGTCCGCCGCATGGTGGAGCCCGCCCCGTCGGGTCTCGGGCTCTCGGCGCGCAACGTCACCGTCTCCACCGTCGGTCTCGTGCCGGCGATCGACAAGCTCGCGGCCGAGGGCATCCCGGTGACGCTCGCGCTCTCGCTGCACGCGCCCGACGACGAGCTGCGGGACGAGCTCATCCCGATCAACTCGCGCTGGAAGGTCGGCGAGGCGCTCGACGCGGCGCGGCGCTACTTCGACGTCACGGGCCGGCGCGTCTCGATCGAGTACGCCCTCATCCGGGACATCAACGACCACGCCTGGCGGGCCAGCCTCCTGGCCGACGAGCTCGTCAAGCGCGGCCGCGGCTGGGTCCACGTCAACCCGATCCCGCTCAACCCGACACCGGGTTCGAAGTGGACGGCGAGCGATCCCGCCGTCGAGGCCGAGTTCGTGGCACGGTTGCGTGCAGCGGGAATCCCGACCACCATCCGTGACACACGCGGCAGCGACATCGACGGCGCGTGCGGCCAGCTCGCGGCGGGGGCCGAGGACCAGCCGGGGGCCCGTCCGCGTCGCGGACGGGGCTCCGACGACAGCGCGTCTGCAGCAGTATCCCGAGCAACAAGCGAGACGATCGACGAGACGACGAAGGAGGCGAGCCGGTGAGCCAGCTCTTTCCTCGGGTGGCACCGACCCAGCGGGGATACGACCCCAAGCAGGTCGAGGAGTTCTTCGCGCACGCGCGTGCCGTCTACGAGAACGGCGTGACGCCCGGCGGTCAGGACGCCGCCGACTTCGGCGCGTCGGACGTCCGCTCCGCGGCCTTCGACCTGGTCCGTCGCGGCTACCACGCGGCCAGCGTCGATGCCGCGCTGGACCGGCTGGAGGCCGCGTTCGTCGCGGCCGAGCGCACCGACTTCATCGCCGACCGCGGGCAGCACGCGTGGATGGACGCCGTCGTCGACCGCGCGACGTCCCTCTACGACCGGCTCAAGCGGCCCGACGGCCAGCGGTTCGCGCCGCCGGAGCGGGGACGCGGCTACGACCCCGAGCAGGTCGACGCCCTGCTCGACCGGCTGGTCGCCTACTTCGACGACGGCACCCCGATCACCGCCGCCGAGGTGCGCACGGCCTCCTTCGCCTCGGCGCCGCGCTCGCGCGCCTACGCCGAGGGTCCCGTCGACGCGTACCTCGACCGCGTGGTCGACGTGCTCCTCGCCGTCGAGTAGCACCGCCGCCGTGTTCTGGGTCGGCGTCGGGGTCTTCCTCCTCGGCCTGCTCGTGTCCATCGCCTGGCACGAGCTCGGTCACCTCCTGCCGGCGAAACGGTTCGGCGTCCTCGTCCAGCAGTACATGGTCGGCTTCGGGCCGACCCTGTGGTCGCGGGTGCGCGGCGGCACCGAGTACGGCGTCAAGGCGATCCCGCTCGGCGGGTACATCCGGATGGTCGGCATGTACCCGACCGACGCCCAGCTCCCGGCCGCGACGGCGTCGCGCCGGGTGGTCGGCGACCGGCGCGGGCTGCGTCGCTGGTCCCGCGAGATCGCGGCGGAGGCGCGCGAGTTCTCCGCGTCGGAGATCGCCGCCGGCCAGGAGTCCCGCACGTTCTCGGCGCTGCCGGTCCGGCGGCGGATCGTCGTCATGCTGGGTGGGCCGTTCGCCAACCTCGTCCTCGGCTTCGTCCTGCTCGCCATCGCCTTCTGCGGCATCGGCCTGCCGTCGACCACGACGACGATCGCCGCCGTCTCGCCCTGCGTCGCCACGGGCGGCGCCGCGTGCACCGATGCCGACGACCCGTCGCCCGCCGCCGTCGCCGGCATCGAGCCGGGCGACGTCGTCGTCGCATGGGACGGGACGCCGATCGCCGACTGGCCGGACCTGCAGGAGCGCATCGTCACGGGGGAGGCCGCGCCCGCCGTCGTCCCCGGCGAGCGCGCCGGGGCGCGGCGGGCCCTGCCGATCTCGCCGACGCTCGTCCCCGCGGCCGAGGGGACCGACCCGGTCCCGGTCGTCGGCATCACGCCGGTGCGGGAGCTGGCGCCGGTCTCGCCGGGGGAGTTCCTCGGGATCTTCGGCGACACGGTCGCGCAGACCTTCGGTCTCATCGTGACGCTCCCCGTGCAGCTCTTCGACCTCGTCGTCGCGCTCGTCACGGGCGGCGAGCGGGACGCCGGCGTCATCGGCATCGTCGGCGTCGGACGGATCGCCGGCGAGGCGACGGGCACCGACAACGTCTTCGGCGTCACCGGCTCGGTGCTGCTGCTCCTGCAGCTGCTCGGCTCGCTCAACCTCGCGCTCTTCGCGTTCAACCTCATCCCGCTGCTGCCGCTCGACGGGGGCCACGTCGCCGGGGCCCTGTGGGAGGCGGTCCGCCGCCGCGTCGCGCGCTGGCGGGGGCGGCCCGACCCGGGGCCCGTGGACACCGCGCGCGCCCTCCCGCTCACGTACGTGGTGATCGGGGCGTTCCTCGTCATGTTCGTCGTGCTCACGGTGGCGGACCTCGTGGCCCCCATCACGCTGACGGGCGGCTAGCCGTGTCCGTGCGCGCCCTCACGCCGGGGGAGGAGGCGAGCGCGCTCGACCTGTGCGCGCGCGACCCCGTCGCCGCCGTGCTCGCGGCCGCGCGGATCGAGGAGGGCGGCGTCAGCCCCGTGCTCGGCGTCGGGGCGTGGGGCGCGTTCGAGGGCGAGGAGCTGGTCTCGCTCCTGTGGCTCGGCTCCAACCTCGTCCCGGTCAGCCCGTCCGGTCGGGGGCTCGCCGCCCTCGCCGGGCAGGTGATCCAGCGCACGCGCCGCTTCTCCTCCGTCGTCGGTGACTCGGCGGCGGTCCACGTCGTCTGGAGCCACCTCGCGCAGGCGATGCCGGAGCCGCGCCAGGTGCGACGCCAGCCCTCGCTCACCCTCACCGGTCCGCCGGCGACCGCGCCGCACCCGCTGGTGCGTCCGGCCCGGGAGGACGAGCTCGACATCCTCCTGCCCGCCTCCGTCGCGATGTTCACCGAGGAGTACGGCTACTCCCCGCTCGGCTCCGGCGCCGGGTACCAGCGGCGCGTGCGGCAGCTCGTGGAGAGCGGGCGGTCGTTCGTCCTCGTCGAGCACGAGGGCGGCGTCCCCCGGATCGTGTTCAAGGCGGAGATCGGGGCGTTCGCGCTCGGCGTCGCCCAGCTCCAGGGCGTCTGGGTCGACCCGAGCCGACGCGGGGAGGGGATCGGCGCGGCGGGCACCGCCGCCGTCGTCGAGCACGCGTTCGCGCTCGGCGCCCAGACCGTCTCGCTCTACGTCAACGACTACAACTCCCGCGCCCGCCGCACCTACCGCCGCGTCGGGTTCACCGAGGTCGGGGAGTACACGACGATCGTCGTGTGACGGCGGCGCCCCGCGGGAGGCCCAGTAGGCTGGCGGACGTGCTGATGCGGTCCTCCACCCTGTTCCTGCGCACACTGCGCGACGACCCGGCCGACGCCGAGGTCGACTCCCACAAGCTCCTCGTCCGCGCGGGGTACATCCGCCGCGCCGCGCCCGGGATCTACACGTGGCTGCCGCTCGGGCTGCGCGTGCTCGGCAACGTCGAGCGCATCGTGCGCGAGGAGATGGCGGCCGCCGGAGCCCAGGAGATCCACTTCCCGGCGCTGCTGCCCCGCGAGCCGTACGAGGCGACGAACCGGTGGACCGAGTACGGCCCCAACCTGTTCCGGCTCAAGGACCGCCGCGAGAACGACTACCTCCTTGCGCCGACGCACGAGGAGATGTTCACGCTCGTCGTCAAGGACCTGTACTCCAGCTACAAGGACCTGCCCCTCACGCTGTACCAGATCCAGACGAAGTACCGCGACGAGGCGCGCCCCCGCGCCGGGCTGCTGCGCGGCCGCGAGTTCGTCATGAAGGACGCCTACAGCTTCGACGTCGACGCCGAGAGCCACGCCGCCTCCTACGCCGCCCAGCGCGACGCGTACGAGCGGATCTTCGACCGGCTCGGCCTGCCCTACGTCATCGTCGCCGCGACCTCCGGCGCGATGGGCGGCTCCCGCTCGGAGGAGTTCCTCGTCCCGTCGCCGGTCGGTGAGGACACCTACGTGCGCTCGGCCGGCGGGTACGCGGCGAACGTCGAGGCCGTGACGACCCCGGTCCCCGACGCGCGTCCGCACGACGACCTCCCGGCCGCCCACGTCGAGGACACACCCGACTCCACGACGATCGCCACGCTCGTCGACGCGGCGAACGCGCTCCACCCGCGGGCCGACCGGCCGTGGACAGCGGCCGACACGCTGAAGAACGTCGTGGTCGCCGTCGCCCACCCCGACGGCGAGCGCGAGGTCGTCGTCATCGGCGTGCCCGGTGACCGCGAGGTCGACCCGAAGCGGCTCGAGGCCGCCTTCGCCCCGGCCGAGGTGGAGCAGGCCGGCGACGCCGACTTCGCCGCCCACCCGGAGCTGGTCAAGGGCTACATCGGCCCCGCCGTCCTCGGCCCGAACGCGGGCGGGGAGCGCGAGGTCGACGACGACGCCCACGCGGGTGCGGACGGCGCGGCACGGGGGCGCGTGCGCTCCGGGGCGGTCCGCTACCTGCTCGACCCGCGCGTCGTCGCCGGGACCCGCTGGGTCACGGGGGCGAACGAGGAGGGGCGGCACGTGTTCGACCTCGTGGCCGGGCGGGACTTCACCGCCGACGGCACGATCGAGGCCGCCGAGGTGCGCGCCGGCGACCCGGCGCCCGACGGCTCCGGCGCGCTCGAGCTCGCGCGCGGCATCGAGATGGGCCACGTGTTCGACCTCGGGACCAAGTACTCCGAGGCGCTCGGGCTCACCGTGCTCGACCAGAACGGCAAGTCGCGCGTCGTGCACATGGGCTCCTACGGCATCGGCGTCTCGCGGGCCGTCGCCGCGATCGCGGAGGCGTATCACGACGACAAGGGCCTCGCCTGGCCCGTCGCCGTCGCGCCGGCCCAGGTGCACATCGTCGCCACGGGCCGCGACGAGGAGGTGTTCGCCGCCGCGGACGCCCTCGCCGTCGCCCTCGACGCCGCCGGCCTCGACGTCCTCTACGACGACCGCCGCAAGGTCTCGCCGGGCGTGAAGTTCGCCGACGCCGAGCTCATCGGCCTCCCCGTCACGGTCGTCGTCGGCCGCGGGCTGGCCGAGGGCACGGTCGAGGTGCGACGACGCGCGAGCGGCGTGACGGAGCAGGTGCCCGTGGCGGACGCGGCCGACGTCGTCGTCGAGACGGTGGCGTCGCTGCGCTGACGTGTGGCAGACTGCACGGTTCGCCTGACCACCCCTAGGAGGCCATCGTGTCCGGCGTGTTCCCGGTCTTCATCGTCCTGATCGTTGCGGTCATCGTGCTGGTCGCGGTCGGCGCGCACCGCAGCAACGTCAAGCGCCAGGAGTCGATGGCGGCGTACGCCGCCGCGCGCGGCTGGAGCTACGAGCAGCGGCGACCGGAGCTGGCGCGCCGCGTCGGGCTGGCCCGGCCGAGCTACGGCGACAACGTCATCGAGGGTGTCCTCGACGGCCACCCGTTCGTCGCGTTCGACCACGTCCGGTACGAGAGCGACGGCGACAACGGCCAGCGCTCCGTCCCGGTCTCCGTGGTCGCCGTCAACCTCGGCGTGGCCGTCCCGCAGCTCGAGATCACGCGGCAGGGGGCGTTCAGCCGGTTCTTCACCGACCTGTTCGGGACGGACCACCTCGTCGGGGACAAGGTGTTCGACGACGCGGTGCGCATCCGCACGAACTCGCCCGGGTTCACGGCCGAGGTGCTGACGCAGCCGATGAAGACGCTGCTGCTGTCCCGCCTGGACCGGTCGTGGCGCTTCTCGGGGGACAACCTCCTCACGGTCGCCGACGGCAAGCACACCCCGGAGCAGCTCGAGGGCGTGCTGGCCACGTGCCTCCAGATGGTCGCGTCGATCCCACCAGGCGTCTGGGCAAGGCTGCAGGCCGGCGCCGCGGGGCTGGACGCGCCGGCGGCACCCGTCGTCGACGCCCCCGTCGCCGACGCGCCCGTCGCGCCGGTGACCGACGCCGTGCCGCCGCAACCGCTCGGCCCGCAGGCGCCGACGCCGGGCGTGGTCCCGGCACCGCCGTCGACCGACAGCCGCTCGAGCCTGCTGGAGGAGTCGGTCGGCTGGAGCATCGACCCCATCACCGGCAAGCGGACCTCCCGCTGAGGCCGGCATGATCGGGATCTTCGGGCTCGTCGTCGTCCTCTTCCTCGTCCTCGTCGTCGCGGGGGCCATCGTCGCCGTCGTCCTCGCGATCACGACGGCGCAGCGCCGGGGCCGCGAGCGCACGGCATCGCTCGGGGCCTACGCCCGCGGTCGCGGCTGGCGCTACGAGGCGTACCGCTCCGGCCTCGCGCACCGCGTCGGCCTCGAGGGCACGCCGAACGCGACCAACGTCGTGGAGGGCACGGCCGACGGGCGTGCCTTCGTCGCGTTCGACCACACCCGCTACGTCAGCGACGGCCAGAACGGACACCGGGCGGTCCCGGTCTCGGTCGTCGTCGTGCACCTCGGCGTCGTCGTGCCCGAGCTGGAGATCTCGCGCCAGGGCGCGCTGGACCGGTTCTTCCAGGGGATCTTCGGCACCGACCACCTCGTCGGCGACACGGTGTTCGACGACGCCGTGCGCATCCGGACCAACTCGCCGGAGTTCACGGCCGAGGTCCTGACGCTGCCGATGAAGCGGCTGCTGCTCGCCCGCCTGCACCGGTCGTGGCGGTTCGTCGGCGACAGCCCCGTCCCCGCCGCGGACGGACAGCACACGCCGCAGCAGCTCGAGGAGGCGCTCGGGTCGTGTCTCCAGGTGATCGCCACCATCCCGCCGCAGGTCTGGGCGCGGTTGCAGGGCGGCGGTGCGGCCGCGGCGCCGCGGGACGTCGTGCGGGACGCGGTCGCCGACCCGGTGCGCGATGCGCCGGCGCTGCCCGGCTCGGAGATGCCGGGCGGGCTGTTCGAGGAGTCGGTGGGCTGGCAGATCGACCCGATCACCGGGCAGCGGCGCGCGCGCTGAGACCGTCCGGACCTGGACCGTCGGGTCCGCCGCCGTCGGCCCGGCTGCGCGCGGTTCGGGACGGCCGGCTCAGGACGGCGTGACCAGCCCCGGGAGCACGACCGCCGAGGAGTCGAGCGGTGCGAGCGTCGCGCCGGTCTGGAGGGCCAGGAGGTAGCTCTCGAGGGCCGCGTCGGCGACCGTCGGACGCAGGGCGCCCGGTGCGTCGGCGTTGACCCAGAGCTCCGCGAGCGAGGCCTCGAGCGTGGCGACGGCGGCCGTCTCGTCCAGCGCCAGGACCGACGCCACGTCGTAGAACCCCTGCCGCGGGTCGTTCGAGGTGCCGGCGACGCCGCTCGCCACGGCGACGGTGTCCCCGGCCCGCCGCAGCGCCGCGGCCCGCGCGACCCACGTCGCGCGCGACGTCTCGTCGGAGGTGCGGGCCGCGAGGGCCTCGTAGGTGAAGGCCGTCCCGTCGAGGCCGCGGACGAGCTCCGGGCTCGAGCCCAGCGTCGAGACCTGGAGCGCCGCGTCGTCGATCCCGCCGCGGGAGAGCGTCACGGCCTGGACCGCCTCGCCCTCGCCGGCGGCGTCGGCCGCCCTGGTCAGCTCGAACGCGGCCAGGTCGCGCCACAGCGCGACCGAGAGCAGGAGCCGGCCGAGCGTCGGGTCCGACGTCGTGGAGCCGTCCCGCGCGGTGGTGGCGCCCTCGCTGAGCGCGACGAGCACGTCCTCGAGCGTCGCCGCCGTCGGCGCGGAGGACGACGAGGCCGGGTCCGACGGGTCCGTGCTCGACGGGGTGGGGCGGGGCGGCGGTGTCCAGGTGCCGCCGAGGGTCTCGGCCTGGGTGGCGGACCCGGCGGCGATCTGGTCCAGGACGTTCGACAGGCCCGGATCGGTCACCGAGGAGGACGCCGCCCGCGCCACCGCCCCGATCCGCTCGGCCGCCTCGACGGCGCCCGACCGGGCGATCTCGGCCGCGTCCGGCGTCGGGACCGCCGGCGGCGCCTCGGCGAGATGGATCCCGCACGACGTCGTCGTCCAGCCCGCGGCGAGCACGAGTGCGGCGACCAGCGCGGCGCGACGGCGAGTGGGGGGCACGATGGCGAGCGTAGCCGAGGTGCCTCGCCCGGACCGGGCAGCCGGCCGGCGCGCGGCGCGAGCGGGACCGGTCCCTCGGTCTCCGCCGCGGGTCACTCGGCCGCGGCGAGACGTCACGCGGCCGCGAGGAGGCCCGACGTCGACCCGGGCGGGGCGCCGACCGATCCCGGGCGCAGTCCCCGGGCGCCGGGCGTCGCGGGTCAACCGGGCGGTAGAATCGGTCGGCCCCACCGGAGGTCGCCGCCCGTCGGTCACGCACGGTGCGGCGCCGCCCCACAGCTCGCACAACTGGAGATCCGATGCCCCCCGCCTCACCCGAGACCCAGATCCGATCCGCGGTCGCGGCCCTGGTGGCCGAGCACGGGCTCGCACTCGAGGACGTGCGCCTGCGTCGGCGCGGTCGGGAGACCGCCGTCGAGATCACCCTCGACCTGGCCGACGGACCGGGGTCGCTCGACCTCGACCGCCTCGGAGACGTGTCGCGCGAGATCTCGAAGCTCATGGACGTCATCGACGTCGTCGACGGCGCCTACACGCTCGAGATCGGCACCCCCGGCGCCGCGCGCGAGCTCACCACCCCACGCCACTTCCGGCGTGCCGAGGGCCGGCTCGTCGCGTTCGTGCTGACCGCCGACGCGACGCCGGACGCGCCCGCCGGTGGCGCCCCCGAGCGGCTGGTCGCCCGGGTCGTCGGGGCCGACGACGAGGCCGTGACCGTCCGGTCGGACGGCACCGACACCGACACCCGCCGCATCCCGTTCGACGCCATCGACCGTGCCGTGGTCGAGGTCGAGCTGCGCTGAGCGCCGCCGGCCCGGGCCCCAGGAGCCCGGGTCCCGAGAGACGTGCCGATCCCGGTCGGCGGAGAGGAGTACCCCATGGACATCGACATGACCGCCCTGCGACTCGTCGAGAGCGAGCGCGAGATCCCGCTCGAGACCCTCGTCGGCGCCATCGAGCAGGCCCTGCTCAAGGCCTACGAGTCGACGCCCGAGGCGCAGCGCGACGCCCGCGTCGAGGTCGACCGGCGCACGGGCCACGTGAGCATCGTCGTGACCGAGCACACGGGCGAGGGGGAGGACGCCGTCGCGCACACCTACACCCAGGAGGCGCCCGAGGGCTTCGGGCGGGTCGCAGCCGCGACGGTCCGCAGCGTCATCGTGCAGCGGCTGCGCGAGGCCGAGGACGAGCAGGTGCTCGGGGCGTTCAGCTCCAGCAAGTTCCAGCTCGTCTCTGGCGTCGTGCAGCAGGGCGGCAAGGGCGGCAACGTGCTCGTCGACCTCGGCGGCGTCGAGGCGGTCCTGCCGCCGCACGAGCAGGTCCCGGGCGAGAGCTTCAGCCACGGCGAGCGCGTCAAGGCCTACGTGACGGAGGTGGGCCGGGGTCCCCGCGGCGCGCAGATCACGCTCTCGCGGACCCACCCGAACTTCGTCCGCCGGCTGTTCGAGCACGAGGTGCCCGAGGTCGCCGACGGCAGCGTCGAGATCGTGGCGATCGCGCGCGAGGAGGGCCACCGGACGAAGGTGGCCGTCGCCTCGCGGACGCCGGGCGTCGGGGCCAAGGGCGCCTGCATCGGCCCGATGGGCCAGCGCGTGCGCGCCGTCATGGCCGAGCTGCGCGGCGAGAAGATCGACATCGTCGACTACCACGACGACCCGGCCCGCTTCGTCGGCGCCGCGCTCTCGCCCGCCCGGGTGAGCAGCGTCACGGTGGTGGACCCGGAGGCGCGTGCCGCACGCGTCGTCGTGCCCGACTACCAGCTCTCGCTCGCGATCGGCAAGGAGGGGCAGAACGCCCGCCTCGCGGCGCGCCTGACCGGCTGGAAGATCGACATCCGCTCGGACGCGCCCGCCGACGAGCCCGCCGAGGCGTGAGCCCGGAGCGCGCAACGCCGGCGCCGTCGGCGAACCCACGGACCGTCGAGGGGTAGGATCATGACCGGACCTGTGAGCCCATCTCCCGGCGCACCCCTGTCACGTCCCACCACAGCCCCCGCACCCACCGGTCGTACCGGAGCGCGGGGGAGCGCGGCCCGCTCGGGTCGCGAGCCGGTGCGGACCTGCCTCGGCTGCCGGGAACGTGACTCGCGGTCCGACCTGGTACGTCTCGTGGCGATCGGACCGGCCACCGTGGTGGTCGACGAGAGGCGCAGCGCACCGGGACGCGGCGGATGGCTTCATCCGCGGCAGACCTGTCTCGAGCTGGCACTGCGCCGGGGGGCGGTGGCACGAGCGCTGCGACTGCAGCCGCCCGTCGACACCTCCGCCGTGGTGAGCCGGATGGCCGAGCTGGTGGGTGCGCAGCACCGACCGGCGGGCAGCGAGAGATGAGGACGCACCGCTCGGGCTCCCGCCCGGGAGGACGAGCGAGGACGAGCAACGAGAGCGGGATGACATGCCGATGGGCACCCGATGAGTACTCAGCAATGAGCTCGAACCACTGATCGTGGTCCCCCCTTCCCCGGGTGGACCCGGAGAAGGAGAGTTGTGGCCAAGACCCGCGTGCACGAACTAGCACGGGAGCTCGGCACGAGCAGCAAGAACCTGCTCGAAGAGCTGAACACGATGGGGGAGTACGTCAAGTCGGCGTCCTCGACCATCGAGGCGCCGGTCGAACGGCGCCTGCGGGAGAAGTACGCCTCGGCGTCCCCCGCCCCGACCCCCGACGCTGCCAGGCCATCGGCCGCGCAGCCCACGACGTCCGCCGGCCGCCGGTCCGGCGGTCCGAAGCCCGGCGCGCCCGCGGCTTCCCCGACGCCGGACGCCGAGCCGTCCGCCCCGGCTCCGGCCGAGGCACCGGCTCCCGCGGCCCGGACGGCCGAGGCCTCCCCGGCCGCCGGAGCCCCCGAGGAGCCGGCGGCACCCGCCGCCCGGACGTCCGCGGCCTCCGCGACGCCCGGCGGTCCGACCCCCGGCCCGCGTCCCGGCCCGGCCGCCCGTCCGAGCTCCGGACGCGACGGTCGTGACGGTCGCGGTGACCGCGACGCCCGTCCCGGCAACAACCCGTACGCGCCCTCGCAGGGCATGCCGCGTCCCGGCGGCTCGGGCGGTCCCCGCCCGGGCAGCTCGGCCCGTCCCGGCAACAACCCGTACGCGCCCTCGCAGGGCATGCCGCGTCCCGGCGGCTCGGGCGGTCCCCGCCCGGGTGGGACGGGCGGCCCCGGCGCGTCCGGCAGCCCGCGTGGCGCCGGTGGCGCCGCAGGTCCCCGTCCCGGCGGTCCTCGTCCCTCGCCCGCGGCGATGCCCGGACGCAGCTCCGTCGGACGCCCCGGCGCTCCGGCGCGTGGCGGTCAGGGCGGCCCCGGCGGCGCCCAGGGCGGTCCCGGCGGCCGTGGTCGTCCCGGTGGCGGCGGTGGCTTCGGCGGCCGTCCCGGCGGTGGCGGTGGCGCTCCCGGCGGTGGTGGCGGCTTCACCGGCGGCGGTGGCCGTCCCGGTGGTGGCGGCCGCGGTCGCGGCGGCACCCAGGGTGCCTTCGGTCGCGCTGGCGGCAAGCCGGTCCGCGCTCGCAAGTCGCGTCGCGCGAAGCGGCAGGAGTTCGAGCAGATGTCCGCGCCGACGATCGGCGGCGTGTCCGTTCCCCGCGGGGACGGCACGACGGTCGTCCGCATCCGTCGCGGCGCGAGCCTGAACGACTTCGCCGACCGGATCGACGCGAACCCCGCGAGCCTCGTCACCGTCCTGTTCCACCTCGGTGAGATGGCGACCGTGACCCAGGCCCTCGACGAGGGAACGCTCGAGGCGCTCGGCGGCGAGCTCGGCTACGTGGTCGAGATCGTCTCCCCGGAGGACGAGGACCGCGAGCTGCTCGAGTCGTTCGACATCGACCTGGACGCGGAGCTCGAGGCCGAGGGCGACGAGGACCTGCAGCCGCGGCCCCCGGTGGTCACGGTCATGGGTCACGTCGACCACGGAAAGACCAAGCTCCTCGACGCGATCCGCTCCTCGGACGTCGTCGCGGGCGAGGCCGGCGGCATCACCCAGCACATCGGGGCCTACCAGGTCACCGTCGAGCACGAGGGTGCCGACCGCGCCATCACGTTCATCGACACCCCGGGTCACGAGGCGTTCACCGCCATGCGTGCCCGCGGTGCCGACGTCACGGACATCGCGATCCTCGTGGTCGCGGCGGACGACGGCGTGATGCCCCAGACGATCGAGGCGCTCAACCACGCGCAGGCGGCCGGTGTGCCGATCGTCGTGGCCGTCAACAAGATCGACAAGGAGTCGGCCAACCCGGACAAGGTGATGCAGCAGCTCACCGAGTACAACCTGGTGGCCGAGGCCTACGGCGGCGACACGATGTTCGTCCCGATCTCGGCGCTCAAGCGCACCGGTATCGACGAGCTGCTCGAGGCCGTCCTCCTCACGGCGGACGCGTCCCTCGACCTGCGGGCGAACCCGGACAAGGACGCGCGCGGCGTCGCCATCGAGGCGAACCTCGACAAGGGCCGCGGCTCCGTCGCGACCGTCCTGGTCCAGTCCGGGACGCTCAACGTCGGCGACGCGATCGTCGCGGGAACGGCCTACGGCCGCGTCCGCGCGATGTTCGACGACCGCGGTGAGGCGCTGGCGCAGGCCGGCCCGTCCTGCCCCGTGCAGGTGCTCGGTCTGACCTCGGTGCCGCGCGCCGGCGACACCTTCCTCGTGGCTCCGGACGACCGGACCGCGCGGCAGATCGCCGACAAGCGCGACGCCGCCGAGCGGGCCGCCCTCCTGGCCCGCCGCCGCAAGCGGATGAGCCTCGAGGACTTCACCGAGGCGCTCGAGAGGGGCAAGGTCGACACGCTCAACCTCGTCCTCAAGGGCGACGTCTCCGGTGCCGTCGAGGCCCTCGAGGACGCGCTGCTCAAGATCGACGTCGGCGACGAGGTCGAGCTGCGGATCATCCACCGCGGTGTCGGTGCGATCACGCAGAACGACGTCAACCTCGCGACCGTCGACAACGCGGTCATCATCGGCTTCAACGTGCGCCCGGACGTCCGGGTGGCGGAGCTCGCCGACCGCGAGGGCGTCGACATCCGCTACTACTCGATCATCTACCAGGCGATCGAGGACGTGGAGAACTCGCTCAAGGGCATGCTCAAGCCGATCTACGAGGAGGTCCAGCTCGGGACCGCGGAGATCCGTCAGATCTTCCGCAGCTCCAAGTTCGGGAACATCGCCGGCTCGATCGTGCGGTCGGGTCTCATCCGCCGCAACGCCGCCGCGCGCGTCCTGCGCGACGGGGTCGTGGTCGGGGACAACCTCAAGATCGAGTCGCTGCGTCGCGAGAAGGACGACGTCACCGAGGTCCGCGAGGGCTTCGAGTGCGGTATCGGCCTCGGCTCGTTCAACGACATCCGCGAGGGTGACGTCATCGAGACGTTCGAGATGCGCGAGAAGGAGCGGACCGCATGAGCGACAACTCGCGGGCGATCCGGCTCGGTGAGGCGATCAAGGAGATCGTCGCGACGATGCTCGACACGCGGATCAAGGATCCGCGGCTCGGCTTCGTCACCGTGACGGGCGTCAAGGTGACCGGCGACCTCCAGCACGCGACCGTGTTCTACACGGTGCTCGGCGACGAGGCGCAGGCCACCGCGTCCGCGGCGGCGCTGGAGTCCGCCAAGGGTCTCCTGCGCAGCGAGGTCGGCAAGCAGACGGGCGTCAAGTTCACCCCGACGCTCACCTTCCAGCTCGACCACACGCCGCAGACCGCGGCCGACATCGCCGAGGCGCTGCGCGTCGCTGCGGCGCGCGACGCCGAGATCCGGGCGCTCGCCGAGGGCAAGCAGCCCGCGGGCGAGGCCGACCCGTATCGCGTGGCGGCCGACGAGGAGTCCGACGACGCGTCGGACGACGACGCGGACGACGAGCTGGTCTGACGCTGGACGAGTCACGCACGACGAGAAGCCCGTCGGGTGGGGGAGCCCCCTCGCCCGACGGGCTTCTCGTCGTCGACAAGCCGGCCGGCTGGACGTCGCACGACGTCGTCGCCCGCGCCCGGCGCATCCTCGGGACGAAGAAGGTCGGCCACGCGGGGACGCTCGACCCGATGGCCACGGGCGTGCTCGTGCTCGGGGTCGGCCGCTCGACGCGGCTGCTCACCTACGTCGTCGGGGCGGACAAGACGTATCTCGCGACGATCCGGTTGGGCCAGGACACCGTGACCGACGACGCCGAGGGCGAGGTCACGGCGACGCGCGGCGCGTCCGGCGTCGAGCGATCGGCGCTCGAGGCGGGGGTCGCGCGCCTGACCGGCGACATCGAGCAGGTGCCGAGCGCCGTCAGCGCCATCAAGGTCGGCGGCCGACGCTCCTACGCGCGCGTGCGCGCCGGGGAGGACGTCGCCCTGTCCGCGCGTCCCGTCAGCGTCACGGACTTCACGATCCTCGCGACCCGGTCGGCGACGGCGGACGACGCGACCCCCGTCCTCGACGTCGACGTGTCCGTGACGTGCTCCTCCGGCACCTACGTCCGCGCGCTCGCGCGCGACCTCGGCGCGGACCTCGGCACGGGCGGCCACCTCACGGCGCTGCGCCGCACCCGGGTGGCCGGCTATACGCTCGACGCGGCGATCGACCTCGCCTCCTGCCTCGGACCCGACGGCGCCGTCGTCGCGCGACCCGAGCTGCTGACCCCGGCGCTGGCCGCCGCGGCCGCGATGCCCGTGCGCCGCGTGACCGAGGACGAGGCCGTCGACCTCGGGCACGGCCGCTGGCTCGCGCCGACCGGTGCGGCCGGCCCGCACGCGGCGATCGCGCCCGACGGGCGGCTGCTGGCCGTGCTGGAGGACCAGACCCGGCGCGGGGAGCTGCTCGCCCGCCCCGTGGTCGTGCACGGCGTCGCATAGCCGACGGCGGCGACGCGACGAAGGCTCGATCCGCCGGGAGGCGGACGGAAGGGAGGGCCGATGGGACGGCACCGGTACGAGCTCACGATCGAGTGGACGGGCTCGGGCGGATCCGGGACGACGTCGCCGCGCGCCTACTCCCGCGACCACACCGTGACGGCCGCCGGGCCGGCCCCGATCGCCGGCTCCTCCGACCCGGCGTTCCGCGGCGACCCGGCCCGGTGGAACCCGGAGCAGCTCTTCGTGGCCTCGATCGCGCAGTGCCACATGCTCTGGTACCTCGGCCTCGCCGCCGCGGCCGGTGTCGTCGTCCTCGAGTACGTCGACCGGCCGACGGGGGTCATGGTCGAGGAGCCGAGCGGCGCGGGTCAGTTCGAGAGCGTGACGCTCCGTCCCCGCGTGCGGATCGACCCGGCCTCCGACGCCGTCCTCGCCGAGGAGCTGCACCACCGCGTGGGGGAGTACTGCTTCATCGCGCGCTCGATCGCCGTCCCGGTGCGGCACGAGGTCACGATCGAGACGGTGTGAGACCGGCGCGGTCCGGCGGCCGGTGCGCCGGCTCGCGCACGCGGTCCCGCGCGGGGTGACACTGGGGTCATGGACCTCGACCGGCTGCGGCACCCCGGTGACCTCGTCGGGCCTCTGTGGGTCGTCGTGGCCGGGCACGGGCCACCACTCGTCCTGCTGCACGGGAACTCCGAGTCGCACCGCGTGTTCGACCGCCTCGTCCCGCTGCTCGCGCCCCGCTTCACGCTCGTCGGGATCGACTCGCGCGGACACGGGCGCTCGCCGCGCGGGGACGGCGAGCTGCGGATCGTCCGGATGGCCGACGACGTCGCGGACGTCCTGACGCGGCTGGGCCTCGCCGGGGCGCCCGTCGTCGGCTTCAGCGACGGCGGCAACATCGCGCTGGAGCTCGCCCTGCGGCACCCGGGGGTGGCCGGCCGGCTCGTGATCGTCGGGGCGAACCTCGATCCCGGCGGCCTGGCGCCGTTCTCGCTGCTGTGGACCGAGGCCGCGCACGCCGTCTCGCGGGTCGGCGCCCGGTTCCTGCCGCGGGTCGCGCCGCTCGGCTCGCTCAGCGAGCGGCTCGGGCTCATGACGAGGGACCCGGAGATCGATGCGGGCGCGCTGCGGCGGGTGACGCAGCCCGTCCTCGTCGTGGTGGGTGAGCGCGACGTCATCCGGCCCGAGCACACCGACCTCATCGTGTCCGCGCTGCCGGACGCCAGGCTCCTGCGCGTCGCCGGCGTCGGTCACATGGTCCCGTGGGACGCGGCGCCCGAGCTGGCCGCGGCCGTGGAGCGCTTCCTCCGGCCGCGCGGCGCCTGACGCGCCCGACCGAGCCGGACCCGCGAGCACCTGCCCCGACCGTCCCGTTCCGCCTCCGACCCGTCGACACCGGGCCGACCCGGCGACGAGAAAGTCGAATCGCTGCTATCTTTACGTAGCAGGGGGCCGACAGGGAGGTCATAGTGTTCGCCATTCAGACTCGCCGGATCCACGCCGTGGTGCTGGCGACGTTGCTGTTGCTGGTGCTCGGCGTCGTCGCGAGCGGGCAGGCTCAGGCCGCCTCGCCGTGCGACACCCGTCAGTACTCGGATCGGACGGAGAGCATCTGTTCGACGACTCCGGTCCTGCAGGGCACGGGGTGGGTCATCGGGTACCGGGACTCCGTCCGCAACCGGTCGTCGTCCAACATCAGCGCGACGTGCACCGCGACCACCTCGACGACGGTGACGTACTCGCTGAGCGTGACCGTCGGTGTCGAGGCCAAGGCGTGGATCTTCGCCAAGATCAGCGCGAGCGTGACCGGAGGCGTCGCCAAGTCGATGTCGACGGGCTACTCGACCAGCGCGACGTTCACGGTGAAGCCGGGCAAGGTGATGAAGTGCGACCGAGGCGTGGTCACGCAGCGTGCGTCCGCCGTCCGAACCACGACCACGACCTACAAGAACTCCCGACCCACGACCGTGAACCGCACCAACTTCACGGTGGCGGCCCCGTCCCGGGGCATGTGGGACATCTACCCGGGATAGCGAGGAGAGCTCACGTGCTGCACCGTCAGCTGGTCCGAGCCGCGCTCGGGACAGGAGTCGTGCTCGGCTTGCTGACGAGCGCCGGGTGCCAGTCGGGAGGCGACGCCGACACGTCCCCGACTGGCGCCCCCGGCGCCTCGGGACCCACCGCGCCCATCGCCCAGCCCAGTCCGTCCGATCCGACCTGGGAGCTCGGGCCCGGCGAGACGCTCTTCACGAGCATCGCCGATCAGAAGGCGGGCGACACGGTGATCGATACGACCGGGATCGGGGCCTACTTCGCGGTGTACGCGCGGTGTCAGGGGGAGGACCTCGTCGTCGAGATCTCCTACGCGGACGACGGCCCGGGGGAGACCTTCGTCCCGGTGTGCGACGGACTGGTCAACCGGGAGCAGGTCTACGTCGACCCGGACCAACCGGTCGAGATCGTTCGGGTCCTCGTCACGGGTGTCGGTGACTGGGCGGTGGCGGTCGTCCAGAACCTCGAGATCGCGGAGAGCCTGGGAGCTGGCGGATGAGAGCGCGGCGACGCTCCGTCCTTGCCGTGGTCATGCTCGCGGGCGCCCTGGCGGGCTGCTCGCCGCACGAGCCGGCCGAGGCGTCGAGTGCCTCGCCGGACGAGAGCGTCGGCGGGAGTCCGCTTGCCGGGTACTACTCCGTCGTCGCGGGACAGAGAGGGACGATCGCCGAGCGCGAGGAGGCGGATGTCCAGGAGGCCATCGCTGCCTGCATGAAGGAGCAGGGGTTCGAGTACCACCTGGACTCCGACGCGGTGGACGACATGTCGCTCGACCCAGCGGACCAGCTCGCGCTCGCGGAGCGGCGGGGATATGGCATCGTCGGCGACTACTCCACGCTCGACATGACGCTCGCAGAGGAGCTCACCCCTCAGGATCTCTACCTCTCGACCCTGTCGGAGGAGGCCCAGGCGGAGTACTTCAAGGCGCTCTCCGGCGACATGTGGGAAGAGATCGCAGACGCCGTCGCGGAGGATCGCGACTATGACTACGACTGGCGCCGAGCCGGGTGCGAGGGTGCCGCGGAGCACGAGGCGTTGGCGACGGCGTCCTCGGGGCACGAGGCCTCCGTCCCGCCGGAGCACCAGGAGGTCCTCGCCCTGATGGCGCGGCTCCCGGACCACATCGTGGAGACGACGGAGTGGCGGGAGGGGCTGGCGCGGTGGTCGTCCTGCATGTCCGACCTGGGGTACTCCTTCGAGACGCCGAACGACGCCTTCGACAGCATCCAGGACGGACTGGTCGAGGTGCTGGAGGACGTCACTCCGCGGGAGTGGGTCACGATCGACGCCGAGAACGTCATCAGCTATGACGAGGGCGGTTCGAGCCTTCCGGACCGCGCCGTCTACGAGGCGCTCCAGACCAGGGAGCGGGAGACCGCGACCGCGGACGTGAGCTGCCAGCAGGAGGTCGGGCTGGCCGACGCGAGCACGCGCGGGCTGTGGGAGCTGGAGAGCCAGTTCCTCACCGAGCATCGCGAGGAGCTCGACGCCTTCCTCGCCTGGGCCCAGTCCGAGGGTCTCGCGTGACGTTCGTCGAGGTCACCGGCGACACCACCGGCGCTGCGCCGGTCGATCGACCCTCGACGTGCCCGGGTCACCCGCGCGGCGCCGGGCCGGTGCTGGCCCCGGGGTGCAGCGTCGGGGCGACGAGCTCCTGACGCGTGCCGCGGCCGTCGATCTCGTCGCCGAGCACGGCCACCGCTCGCTGTCCCATGACGGCGCTCGGGACGCAGATCGTCGCCAGCGGGGGACTGGTGAGCGCCGCCGTCGCCGGCGTGACGCCGAGCGCGAGGACGGACAGGTCGTCGGGAACCGACCGGCCCTGCGCCGCGATCCCGTCCATGACGCCCGCGAGGGTGAGGGGGTTGAACCCGAGCACGGCCGTCGCCGGCGGAAGCCGCTCGCCGCGGACGAGCTCGCGACCGTCGTCCGCCGTCGTGCCGGCCGAGAGCACGTCCAGGTGCAGCCCGCGCTCGGCGGCGAGTCGGGTGAGCGCGTCGGTGATCCGGACCACCGGCCCGTAGCCGATCCGCGGCAGCTCGATGTCGGCGTCGAGGAAGACGAGCCGCTCGTGACCCAGCCCGGCCAGGTGGTCGAGGGCGAGGCTCGCCATCCGCTCGAAGTCGGCGTCGACGAACGCCAGGTCCTCGCTCTCCCGCGGGCGCCCGACGAGCGTGAGCGGAAGGCCGCCCGCCCGCAGCGCCGCCACTCGCGGGTCGTCCATGACGACCTCCGTGAGGATGACCCCGTCGACCAGCTGGGTGGCGACGAGCCGGCTGAGCGCGTCGGAGTCCTCGAGCGGACCGGTCCACAGCAGCAGGTGGTGGTGCCGCTCGGCGGCGGCCGCCGACGCTGCCGAGAGGTACTCGAACGCCGTGAGGCTGAGGCCGTGCTCCCCGATCGGGTAGTGCCACGCGATGACGTTGGAGCGGCCACCGGCGAGGCTGCTGGCCACGGGGTTCTTCGTGTAGCCGAGCGTCGCCATCGCCTGCTCGACCCGCTCCCGCGTCGGCGCGGAGATCCGTCGCTTGCCGGACAGGACGTAGGACACGGTGCTCTCGGAGACGCCCGCGAGCGCCGCGACGTCGGCTCAGGTGGCCATGCTGCCTCCTGTTCGGCGTCGTGGGTGTCGGCGATGACGCGCCGTCGATCGCGTTCCGTACCGGACGGCCGGTAACAACGTAGTCCCACCCGGGACCACCGGTCGCACCGTGGTCGCATGCCGGTCGCCTGGACGACCCCGCCGGGATGGGAGACTGTCCCGGTGAAGGTGTGGCAGGGCCTGGGGCGTGTTCCGACTGACCTCGGGAAGACCGTCGTGACGATCGGCAACTTCGACGGGGTCCACGCCGGGCACCGCGAGCTCCTCGACCACGTGGTCGAGCGGGCGCGAGCGCTGGGGGCGACGTCGGTCGCCATGACGTTCGACCCGCACCCCGCGCTGCTGCACCGGCCGCAGGAGGCCCCGGCCCAGCTCACGGGGCTCGCGGACAAGCTCGAGCTCATGGCGGCGACCGGCCTCGACGCCGTGCTCGTCGTCGCCTACACCCACGACTTCGCCGCGCAGAGCCCCGAGCAGTTCGTGCGTCGCTACCTCGCGGAGGCCCTGCGCCCCGTCGAGGTCGTCGTCGGCGAGGACGTGCGGTTCGGGGCAGACAACGCCGGCGATCGCTCCCTCATGGCGGAGCTCGGCGAGCGGTACGGCTTCGGCGTCGTCGTCCTCGACGACATCCTGGCGCCGCGGACCGAGCGACGCTGGTCCTCGACCTGGGCGCGCGACCTCCTGGAGGCCGGTGACGTGACGGCGCTCGCCGGCGTGCTCGGCCGCTCGCACTTCATGCGCGGCGCCGTGGTGCACGGCGAGGCGCGCGGCCGGGAGCTCGGCTTCCCGACGGCGAACCTCGACCCGGCCTCGTCGGGCGCGGTGCCAGCGGACGGGGTCTACGCCGGCTGGCTCGTCCGGGCCGACGGGACCCGGCTCCCGGCCGCGATCTCGATCGGGACCAACCCGACGTTCGACGGCGAGGTGCGCCAGGTCGAGGCGCACGTCATCGGGCGCGACGACCTCGACCTGTACGGCGAGGAGGTCGTCGTCGAGTTCGTCCGGCTGCTGCGGCCGACGCTGCGGTTCTCCGGCGTCGAGGAGCTGGTCGCGCAGATGCACGCCGACTGCGCGGAGGCCCTGGAGGTGCTGGGTCTGTTAGGGTAGACGGGCCGTACGAACGGCCGCGGACCGTCTGCCCCGGTGAACATGCCCGGGAGCGCCGCGCAACGAATCACTACGAAGGAGAACCGTGGCCCTCGACGCCGCCGTGAAGCAGTCCATCATCACCGAGTACGCGACGCACGAGGGCGACACCGGTTCGCCCGAGGTGCAGATCGCGCTCCTCACCCAGCGCATCAAGGACCTGACCGAGCACCTGAAGGAGCACAAGCACGACCACCACAGCCGTCGTGGTCTCATGCTCCTCGTCGGTCAGCGTCGCCGCCTCATCGGCTACATGCAGAAGATCGACATCGAGCGCTACCGCGTCCTGCGCGACCGCCTCGGTCTTCGCCGCTGACCCGCGCGCTCCGGCCCGGACCCCTCGTGGGTCCGGGCCGGAGGTGCATCCGTGCCGTCGCGCACCCGCGCGAGCGCACGCACAACTGAATATCCAGCTCACCGCCATCGAGCCGCGTCGTCGGTCCTCGGTAGTGGCTCCCGGGCCTGGACGTCGACCTCGGTCGCGCACCAGGGCGTGGGCCTCGATCGAAGACCTCCGCCGAGGCCGATGACTCCCGACGAAGGAGGGGACGCCGTGGAGGCTCCCGAGATCACCTACGCCGAGGCGACGATCGACAACGGTCGTTTCGGCACCCGCACCATCCGTTTCGAGACCGGCCGCCTCGCCAAGCAGGCCGCCGGCGCCGTCCTGGCGACGCTCGACGAGGAGACGACCCTCCTCTCGACGACCACCGCCGGCAAGCACCCCCGCGAGGGCTTCGACTTCTTCCCGCTGACGGTGGACGTCGAGGAGCGCCAGTACGCCGCCGGCAAGATCCCCGGCTCGTTCTTCCGCCGCGAGGGCCGCCCCTCGACCGAGGCCATCCTCGCGTGCCGCCTCATCGACCGCCCGCTGCGCCCGCTGTTCGTCAAGGGCCTGCGCAACGAGGTCCAGATCGTCGAGACGATCCTCGCGATCCACCCGGACGACGCCTACGACGTCCTCGCGATCAACGCCGCGTCCGCCTCGACGCAGATCTCCGGTCTGCCGTTCTCCGGCCCGGTCGGCGCCGTGCGCGTCTCGCTCATCGAGGGCCAGTGGGTCGCGTTCCCGCGCTACTCCGAGTCGGCCCGCGCGGTCTTCGAGATGGTCGTGGCCGGCCGCATCGTCGGTGACGACGTCGCGATCGCCATGATCGAGGCCGAGGCGTCCGAGAACGTCTTCCAGCTCCTCGCCGAGGGCCAGCAGGCCCCGACCGAGGACGTCGTCGCCGGCGGCCTCGAGGCCGCGAAGCCGTTCATCCGCGCGCTGTGCATCGCCCAGCAGGAGCTGGCCGCCGCCGCCGCGAAGGAGGTGCGCGAGTTCCCGCTGTTCCCCGACTACACGGACGAGGTCTTCGCGGCCGTCTCGGCGCACTCGAGCGCCGCGCTGGAGTCCGCCCTCACCATCGCCGACAAGCAGGAGCGCGAGTCGGCCCTCGACGTCGCCCGCGACGCCTGCGTCGGTGCGCTCGCCACGGAGGGTGACCTGGACGCCAAGGAGGTGTCCGCCGCGTTCCGCTCGCTCACCAAGTCGATCATCCGCCGCCGGATCCTCACGGACGGCTTCCGCATCGACGGCCGCGGCCTGCGCGACATCCGCACGCTCGGCGCCGAGGTCGACGTGCTCCCGCGCGTCCACGGCTCCGCGCTGTTCGAGCGCGGCGAGACCCAGATCCTCGGGGTCACGACGCTCAACATGCTCAAGATGGAGCAGCAGCTCGACACGCTGTCGCCCGTCACCAAGAAGCGCTACATGCACAACTACAACTTCCCGCCCTACTCCACGGGCGAGACGGGCCGCGTCGGCTCCCCGAAGCGCCGCGAGATCGGTCACGGCGCGCTCGCCGAGCGCGCGATCGTCCCGGTGCTCCCGGGCCGCGAGGAGTTCCCCTACGCGATCCGCCAGGTGTCCGAGGCGCTCGGCTCCAACGGCTCGACGTCGATGGGCTCCGTGTGCGCCTCGACGCTCTCGCTGCTCAACGCCGGTGTGCCGCTCAAGGCTCCGGTCGCGGGCATCGCGATGGGCCTGGTCTCGGACGAGGTCGACGGGGAGATGCGCTACGCCGCGCTCACCGACATCCTCGGTGCCGAGGACGCGTTCGGCGACATGGACTTCAAGGTCGCCGGCACGAGCCAGTTCGTCACGGCCATCCAGCTCGACACCAAGCTCGACGGCATCCCCGCCTCGGTGCTCGCCGGCGCGCTCGGCCAGGCCCGCGAGGCCCGTCTGACGATCCTCGGCGTCATGGCCGAGGCGATCGACGCGCCGGACGAGATGGCCGCGACGGCGCCCCGCGTCATCACGGTCCAGGTCCCGGTCGACAAGATCGGCGAGGTCATCGGCCCGAAGGGCAAGATGATCAACCAGATCCAGGACGACACGGGCGCCGACATCTCCATCGAGGACGACGGCACCGTGTTCATCGGCGCGGTGGACGGTCCGTCCGCCGAGGCCGCGCGGGCCGCGATCAACGCGATCGCCAACCCGCACATGCCCGAGGTCGGTGAGCGGTTCGTCGGGACGGTCGTCAAGACCACGACGTTCGGCGCCTTCGTGTCGCTCTCGCCGGGCAAGGACGGTCTCCTCCACATCAGCCAGATCCGGCGTCTCGTCGGCGGCAAGCGCGTGGAGAACGTCGAGGACGTCCTCTCCGTCGGTCAGAAGGTCCAGGTCGAGCTGGCCGAGATCGACTCGCGCGGCAAGCTCTCGCTGCACGCCGTGATCGACGAGGGCGGGGCCGAGACGTCCGACGCGCCCGCCGAGGCCGGGGCCGAGGACTGAGCATGCCCGACACCTTCGGCGACGAAGGTCTGGAGCTGGTCCGGGAGGACGGTACGCGCGTGCGCCGTACCGTCCTCCCGGGCGGTTTACGGGTCCTGACCGAGCAGGTCCCGGCGACGAGGTCCGTCTCGGTCGCCGCGACCGTCGGCGTCGGCTCGCGTGACGAGCACGACGGCCACCACGGCTCGACCCACTTCCTCGAGCACCTGCTGTTCAAGGGGACGCGTCGGCGCAGTGCCCTCGACATCGCCTCGGCGTTCGACGAGGTCGGTGGCGAGGCGAACGCCGCGACGGGCAAGGAGTCGACCACCTACTACGCCCGCGTGCTCGGTGGCGACCTGCCGATGGCGAGCGAGGTGCTGCTCGACATGGTGACCTCCGCCGTCGTCCTGCCCGAGGACGTCGAGCTCGAGCGAGGGGTCATCCTCGAGGAGCTCGCGATGGCGGACGACGACCCGGGCGACGTCGCGGACGAGGCGTTCGCGTCGGCGGTCCTCGGGGCGACCGACCTCGGCCGGCCCATCGGGGGCACGCCCGACACGATCCGCGCCGTCCCGCGCGACGCGATCTGGGAGCACTACCGCGGCGCCTACCGACCGGCCGAGCTGGTCGTCACGGCCGCCGGGGCGGTCGATCACGACGAGCTGTGCGAGCTCGTCACCCGCGCCGTGACCGAGGGCGGCTGGCCCCTGGCCGACGACGCCCGTCCGGCCCCGCGGCGCTCGGGCGACCCGCTCGCCACCACGCCGGGCACCGCCGTGACGCTGGAGCGCCCGACCGAGCAGTCGACGCTCATCCTCGGCGGCCGCGGCCTCGAGGCGTGCGACCCCGACCGGTTCACGCTCGCCGTCCTCAACGCGGTCCTCGGCGGCGGGATGTCCTCGCGCCTGTTCCAAGAGGTCCGCGAGAAGCGCGGCCTCGCGTACTCCGTGTACTCGTTCGCCGTCGGCCACACCGACGCCGGGCTGTTCGGCCTCGCCGCCGGCTGCGCCCCCGAGCACGTCCGCCAGGTCGCCGGGCTCATGGCGGCCGAGTGGACGACCATCGCGCAGGACGGGATCACCGAGCGTGAGCTGACCCGCGCCGTCGGCCAGCTCTCCGGCTCGCTCGTGCTCGGCCTCGACGACGTCGGCGCCCGCTCCTCCCGGCTCACCCGCGCCGAGCTGGTCTTCGGCGAGCTGTGGAGCGTTGACGACTCGCTCGACGCGCTGCGTGCCGTCACGGCCGACGCGGTCCAGCGGCTCGCGGGCGAGCTGCTCGCCCAGCCGCGCTCGCTCGTCGTCGTCGGTCCCGAGCGGGGCGACCTCGCGGGCGAGCTGCTGAGCGAGCTCGTCTAGCACCGACGCCGGCCCACCCGCCCGTCGAGCCACCCGCCCACCCGACTCTTCTCCGACATCGGGGTGGATCGGGTCGTGATTCGCGATCGAACCCACCCCGACATCGGAGGTCGGCCGATCGACCTAGGGTGGGGGAGTGACGATCAGGGTGGCCGTGCTGGGCGCGGCGGGACGGATGGGTGCCACGACGTGCGAGGCGATCGAGGCGGCCCCCGACCTCGACCTCGTCGCCCGGCTCGACGCGGGTGACGACGTCGCGGCCCTCGCGGGACGGGCCGACGTCGCGGTCGACTTCACGGTGCCCGATGCGACCGAGGCGAACGTCCACGCTCTGCTGGATGCCGGCGTCCACGCCGTCGTCGGCACCACGGGCTGGGACGACGACGCGATCGACCGCGTGCGCGAGCACGCCGCCCGGACGCCGGGCGTCGGGGTGCTCATCGCCCCGAACTTCGCCCTCTCCGCCGTCCTGGCCATGCGGTTCGCCGCCGTGGCCGCGCCGCTGTTCGCCTCCGTCGAGGTGGTCGAGATGCACCACCCCCACAAGGTCGACGCCCCGTCGGGGACCGCGATCCACACCGCCCGCGGCATCGCGCAGGCGCGTGCGGACGCCGGCGTCGGCGCGATGAAGGACGCCACCGAGACCGACCCGCGCGGCGCCCGCGGCGCCGACTACGACGGTGTCCGGGTCCACGCGCTGCGGCTGGAGGGCCTCGTGGCCCACGAGCAGATCTTCCTCACCAACCCCGGCGAGCTCCTCACGATCCGCACCGACACCTTCGACCGGTCGAGCTACATGCCCGGCGTCCTGCTCGCCGTGCGCCAGGTCGGGTCGCACCCCGGCGTGAGCGTGGGGCTCGACAGCTTCGTCGACCTGTGAGCGACGATCCCGGGCCGGCCGAGGACCGCGCGACCACCGAGGGTGGTGGCCACGCCGGGGCGCAGGCGGTCGATCGCACCCGCCGGACGCGCTCGATGCTCAGTGCCGTCGCCGTGCTCGCCGTCCTCCTGCTCTACGTGCTGCTGGTGGGCCAGCGCGCCGTCGCGCTCATCGGCTCCGGCTCCGCCGTCGGGGTGGCCATCGGCATCGCCATCCTCGCCGTCCCCGTGCTCACCCTGTGGTTCCTCGGTCGCGAGGTCACCCAGGCCCGCGCCGTCGACCGGCTCACGGACCTCCTGGCCCGCGAGGGCGGGCTCGACGTCGACGACCTGCCGCGCAGCCCCGCCGGGCGCATCGACCGCTCGGTCGCTGCGGACCGGTTCGACGCCGCGCGCGCCCGGGTCGAGGCCGAGCCGGGGGACTGGCGCGGCTGGTACCGGCTCGGCTGGGCCTACGAGGCCGCCGGCGACCGGTCCCGGGCGCGCGAGTCCCTGCGGCACGCGGTGCGGCTGGAGCGCGGCGCGCGTCGCTGACCGTCGACGCGGCCGGGGCGCGCTCCGGTCAGGCGGGGGACAGGACCGCGGTGAGGAGGATCTCCTCGACCTCCCGAGGCCCCGGCAGCTCGAGCGTGCGGCGCAGCCCCGCCTCCGCGAACCCGGCCCCCTCGAGGAACGCCCGACGGTCGGGATCGTGCGTCATGGTCCACGCCCCGAGGTGGTGGGCACCGGCGTCGCGGGCGAGGTCGACCGCCGCGGCGAGCAGCCGCGACCCGTGGCCCGCGCGCCGGCTCGTCGGCTCGACCTCCAGCGCGACGAGCTCGCCGGTCCAGCCGTCGTCGTCGGACGCCGAGCGCTGCGTCGGGCTCGCGGCCGCGAAGCCGACGACCCGCGGGCCCGCCAGCGCGACGAGGACGCGGCGGCGGGGGTCGCGGTCGCTCAGCGCAGCCGCCCACTGCCGCTCCAGCTCGATCGGGTCGAGGCCGTCGGCGACATCGGAGCCCAGGAGATCGGCCCACGCGGCGAGCTGGATGCGGGCGATGGCCGGGAGGTCCGATGGCAGCGCGGGGCGGACGGAGACGTCGGCGGTGGTCACGCTCCCATTGTCGCCCGCGCCGGCCGGGGGGATCGCCGTGACCATTTCGTGACCTTTCCGGTCGTCTCGGTTATCGTGGTGGGGTCATGCGTGCGCTCCGCCGCGGCCCCGAGGCCGAACTCCAGCACCGCCGCAGCCCCTCCTCCCGGAGCCGGGCTCGCGCGCGTCGTCGTCGGCTGCCCGCGACCGGGGCGCTCGGCGTGCTCCTCGCCGGTGTGCTGCTCGGCGGTGCCGGGGCTGCCGCGCTCGTGCCGGCCGCGCCCGACTCCACGCTCGCGGCCGAGGCCGCCCCGTCGCCGTCCGCCGCCGTTCTCGACGTCGACGGTCCGCGGACCGGGATCGACGGTGCCGTGGCCGGCGAGGTCGTCGTCGCCCCGACCCCCGAGCCGTCGCCGGCACCCGTCCCCTCACCGGCGCCCGACGAGCCGGTGAGCGCAGCCCGCGAGCAGTCCTCCCGGGCTGCGCGCGAGGACGACGAGGTCGCCTCCGACGTCCCCGCCCCGGCCGACGCGGCCCCCGATGTCGCCGACGAGGTCGTGGCCGAGGAGGCCACGGCCGAGCCCGATGCCGATCGCACCGACGCGCCGGCGGACGACCAGCCCGCGAGCGACGTGCCCACGCCGGCTGCGCCGTCGGCCACCGCCTCGCCGCCGACCGCCTCGCCGAGGACCGACACGGCCGCCACCGACGCCCCCGCCATCGAGACGGCCGCCGACGCACGCGCCGCGACCGCGACGTCGCTGGACCGCGCCGACCTCGTCGACGCCGTGACACGCGCGCAGGAGCGGATCGACGCGCTCACGCCGATCCTCCTCGACCCGCTCGCGACGGCCGGCCTGAGCGCCGAGGTCGAGGCCGCCGAGGCCGTCCTGTCGCGGTGGACCCCCGAGTCCGTCCGCGTCCCCGAGCTGGTGCAGCTCACCGGCGCACCCGCCTCGCTGCTGGAGACCGTGCCGACCGCCGGTGCCGTCGCCGACCGGCTCGCCTCCCTGGCCGCCGCGCTCGACGCGCTGCCGTCCGTCGAGACGGTTGACGGCGTCACCTACATCGACGGCGTCCTCGTCGCCAACAAGACGATCCCGCTCCCGGCCGACTACGACCCCGGTCTCTCGCCCGACCTCGTGGCCGCGTTCGACGCGATGGTCGCCGCGGCCCGGGCCGACGGCATCTCGCTGTGGATCGCGTCCGGCTACCGGTCCTACGCCGACCAGACCGTCATCTACGACCGCTACGCCGCCCGTGTCGGCGCCGAGGCCGCCGACACGTTCTCCGCCCGGCCGGGGCACTCCGAGCACCAGAGCGGCCTCGCGATCGACGTCAACGACGTCTCCAGCGACTTCGCCGGGACCGCGGCCGCGCAGTGGGTCGCGCAGCACGGCCACGAGTTCGGGTTCGTCGTGCGCTACCCGGAGGGCAAGGAGTCGGTGACCGGCTACTCCTACGAGCCCTGGCACCTGCGCTACGTCGGGGTCGAGGTCGCGGGCGACCTGGTCGAGCAGGGGCTCACGCTCGAGGAGTACCTCGGCGTGACCTCCGGCTACTGAGACCCGGTAGGTTCGAGTCATGACCCGTAACGCAGCTGCGCTGGAGAGCTTCGGCTCCGTGCTGGTGGCCATGGTCACCCCGATGGACGCCGACGGGGACCTCGACATCGACGCCGCCGTCGTCCTGGCGGAGAAGCTCGTCGCCGACGGCGTCAGCGGGATCGTCCTCAACGGCACGACCGGCGAGTCGCCGACCACGCACCAGCCCGAGAAGGACGCACTCGTCCGCGCCGTCGTCGACGCGGTCGGCGACCGGGTGCGGATCGTCGCCGGCGCCGGGTCGAACGACACCAAGCACGCCGTCCGGATCGCCGCCAGCGCCGAGCGCACGGGTGCGCACGGGCTGCTCATCAACGCGCCGTACTACAACCGGCCGTCCCAGGAGGGCGTCTACCGGCACATCCGCGCCGTCGCCGACGCCGCCGACCTGCCCGTCATGCTCTACGACATCCCCGGGCGCACCGGCGTCGCCATCGGCGACGAGGCGCTCGACCGGCTCGCCGAGCACCCGCGCGTCCTCGCGGTCAAGGACGCGACGGGTGACGTGCCGGCCGGCTTCGCCCGGATGCGCCGCACCGGTCTCGCCTTCTACTCGGGCGACGACGCGCTCAACCTCGCCTGGCTGACGCACGGCGCCGTCGGTGTCGTCAGCGTCATCGGTCACGTCGTTGCCGGCCCGATCGCCGAGATGGTCGGCTGCATCAGCCGCGGCGACCTGCGCCGGGCCCAAGACCTCGCCGTCGAGCTCGTGGGCGTGTGCGACGCGATCATGGGCGCTGGCCAGGGTGCCGTCTATGCGAAGGCCGCGCTCGACCTGCTCGGCGTCATCCCCTCCCGTGCCGTCCGCTCGCCGCTCGTCGCGGCGACCGAGGACGAGCTCGCCGACCTCGCCGAGCGGCTTCGCGTCGCCGGCCTGTTTCCCGCACCCTGACAGCTGACGCGCCCTCGCGCGGGCTCCGGCCCGCCGCGGGGACGCGCTCGTCGCGGGTGCTCGCTCCGGAAGGAACCCCATGTCCCACCCCCACCCCGAGCTGCCCCTGCCCGGGCCGCTTCCCGCCGGCGCGCTCCGCGTCGTCGCGCTGGGCGGCCTCGGCGAGGTCGGCCGCAACATGGCCGTGCTCGAGTACGACGGCCGTCTGCTCATCATCGACTGCGGCGTCCTCTTCCCCGAGGACCACCAGCCCGGCGTCGACCTGATCCTGCCCGACTTCTCGGCCATCGCCGACCGGCTGGACCAGGTGGACGCGGTCGTCCTCACGCACGGTCACGAGGACCACATCGGTGCCGTGCCGTACCTGCTGCGGCTGCGTCCCGACATCCCGCTGATCGGCTCGCGGCTCACGCTCGCGTTCGTCGCCGCCAAGCTCAAGGAGCACCGGATCACGCCGGTGCTGCGGGAGGTCAAGGAGGGCGACGAGGTCGAGGTCGGCCCGTTCGCCCTGGAGTTCGTCGCCGTCAACCACTCGATCCCGGACGCGCTGGCCGTCGCCGTGACGACGGGCGCCGGCACGGTGCTCCACACCGGCGACTTCAAGATGGACCAGCTCCCGCTGGACGGCCGGATCACCGACCTGCGGGCGTTCGCGCGGCTGGGGGAGCGGGGCGTCGACCTGTTCATGCCCGACTCCACGAACGCCGAGGTCCCCGGGTTCACGACGGCGGAGGCCGAGATCGGCCCCGTCCTCGACCAGGTGTTCGCCGGCGCGACCGGCAAGATCGTCGTCGCGAGCTTCTCCTCGCACGTCCACCGCGTCCAGCAGGTCATCGACGCCGCCTGGGCGAACGACCGCAAGGTCGCGCTCGTGGGCCGCTCGATGGTGCGGAACATGACGATCGCCGTCGAGCTCGGCTACCTGACGCTGCCGGACCCGGGCATCCTCATCGACATCAAGCGCGTCGACGACTACCCGCCCGACGAGGTGGTGCTCATGTGCACCGGCTCGCAGGGTGAGCCGATGGCGGCGCTGTCCCGGATCGCGAACCACGACCACCGCGTCGAGGTCGGTCCGGGGGACACGGTCGTGTTCGCGTCCTCGCTCATCCCCGGCAACGAGAACTCGGTGTACCGGGTCATCAACGGTCTCACCCGGCTCGGCGCGAAGGTCGTGCATCAGGGCAACGCGCGCGTCCACGTCTCGGGGCACGCCAGCGCCGGCGAGCTGCTGTACTGCTACAACATCCTGCGCCCGCGCAACGTCATGCCGGTGCACGGCGAGATCCGCCACCTCGTGGCGAACGGCGCGCTCGCCGTCCGGACGGGGGTCGACCCCGAGCGGGTCATCCTGGCCGAGGACGGCGTGGTGGTCGACCTCATCGACGGTCGCGCCCGCATCGTCGGCGCCGTCCCGTGCGGGTACGTGTACGTCGACGGGTCGAGCGTCGGGGAGATCGGCGAGGCCGACCTCAAGGACCGGCGAATCCTCTCGGAGGAGGGGTTCATCTCGGTGTTCGCCGTGGTGTCGGCGCAGGACGGCAGCGTCATCGCCGGGCCGCAGATCCATGCGCGCGGGCTGGCCGAGTCCGGCGACGTGCTCGAGGAGATCGTCCCGCAGGTGCGCAAGGCGTTGACCGAGGCGGCGCGCGAGGGCAACGTCGACAACCACCAGCTCCAGCAGGTGATGCGCCGCGTGGTCGGGCGCTGGGCGGGGACGCGGCTGAAGCGTCGTCCGATCATCATCCCCGTGGTGGTGGAGGCATGACCCGGTAGCCCGCTTTCCGGCGGAGGGGCATGGCGACCATCGGCGCAGGGGCATGACCGGTAGCCCGCTTCCGGCGCAGGGGCATGGCGACCATCGGCGCAGGGGCATGACCGGTAGCCCGCTTCCGGCGCAGGGGCATGGCGACCATCGGTGCAGGGGCATGACCGGTAGCACGCTTTCCGGCGCAGGGGCATGACCGCGCGCGCCCGGAACCCTCGAGTGTCGCTGTAGGGTTTCGGGCCGCGCGCGTGGTTGAGTTGACGGGCAACGCGTGTCGTCCCCAACCCGCAGGAGGTCCCATGGCCGAGAAGCGTCCGTCCCCCGGTCGCACCGCCTCGGCCGCGCGCGCCCAGCAGCGCGCGGGCTCGAAGGACCGCGTCGCGACGACGTCCCGCGCCACCGGCACGTCGACGAAGCCGGCCAAGCCGGCGACCAAGGCCAGCCCCGGTCGCTCGAACGCCACCCGCGGCGCGTCGACCTCCTCGCGGGGACGTCAGCCCGCGGCCCCGACCCGTCCGCCGCTGCCGGTCCGGATGGTCCGCGGCACGTGGCTGGGCATCGCTCGCGGCGTCGGCGGCACGGCCCGCGCGGTCGGCTCCGGTGCCAAGGACATCGACCCGGCCCTGCGTCGCGACGGCCTGGCGCTGCTCCTCCTCGCGCTCGGGATCGCGGTGGCGGCCCGCGAGTGGTTCGGCGTCACCGGTTCCGTCGCGGAGTACCTGCACATGGGCGTCGCCGGCCTGCTCGGCCGCCTCGCCGTCCTCGTCCCCGTCGCGCTCGTCCTCCTCGCCGTGCGCCTCATGCGCCGCCCGGACCTCGGTCCGGCGACCGGCCGGATCACCATCGGCACCGCCGTCATCACGTTCGCCGTGAGCGGGCTGGTCGCCATCTCCCAGGGGCTGCCCGGCTTCGGCGACGCCGACCCGTGGGCCGGCCTGCGCCGCGCCGGCGGCCTCGTCGGCTGGCTGGCGGCCAACCCGCTGAGCGACGCGCTCTCGGTCGCCGTCGCGATCCCGTTCCTCGTGCTGCTCGCGTTCTTCGGCCTCCTCATCGTGACGGCGACGCCCGTGCGCGCGATCCCCGAGCGCCTGGCGGAGCTGGGCGATCGCATCGCCGGCCCGCGGATCGACGACCTCGACGAGGGCGCCGGCGACGACGCTCTCCGGGGCGACGACGATCCCGACGCCGACCTGGCCCGCTCGGCGGTCGCCCGACAGCGTCGCGGTCGACGCGGCCTGTTCGGTCGCGGTGGCGTCGAGGAGACCGACGAGGTCGCGGCGGGCGATGAGTCCGACGCGACCAAGCCGTTCGACCGCCCCGACCTGCGGGAGGACCCGGAGGGGACGCAGCCGGTGGTGCCGCGCCCCCGGGGGGCCCGCGCCGGCCGCGCGGCCGCCGCCCCGGCGGCCGCCGTCGCCGATCCCGCGATCGACCCGGACGCGACGGACGTCGTGCCGTCCCCGACGCGGGCGATGCCGGAACCGGACGCGATCACGGAGCCGCTCGAGCTCCAGGCACCGCCGACCAAGCCGCTGCCGCCGCGCGCCGAGCAGCTCACCCTCGACCCGTCGCTCACCTACACGCTACCCGACCCGCACCTGCTCATCGAGGGACCGCCGCACAAGAAGCGCTCGGCCGCCAACGACCGCGTCGTCGAGGCGCTCACGGACGTCCTCGACCAGTTCGGCGTCGACGCGACGGTGACGGGGTTCAGCCGCGGTCCGACCGTCACCCGGTACGAGCTGGAGCTCGCGCCCGGGACGAAGGTCGAGCGCGTCACGGCGCTGAGCAAGAACATCGCCTACGCGGTCGCCAGCGCCGACGTACGCATCCTCAGCCCGATCCCCGGCAAGTCGGCGATCGGCATCGAGATCCCGAACACCGATCGCGAGACGGTCGCGCTCGGCGACGTGCTGCGCTCCTCCGTCGCGCTGCGCGACGAGCACCCGATGATCATGGGCGTCGGCAAGGACGTCGAGGGCGGCTACGTCGTCGCGAACCTCGCGCGGATGCCGCACCTGCTCGTCGCCGGAGCAACCGGGGCCGGCAAGTCGAGCTTCGTCAACTCGATGATCACGTCGATCATGATGCGCGCCACCCCGGAGGAGGTGCGGATGATCCTCGTGGACCCCAAGCGGGTCGAGCTCACGATGTACGAGGGCATCCCGCACCTCATCACGCCCATCATCACGAGCCCCAAGAAGGCAGCCGAGGCGCTCGACTGGGTGGTCCGGGAGATGGACGCGCGCTACGACGACCTCGCGGCGTTCGGGTTCAAGCACATCAACGACTTCAACAAGGCGGTGCGCGCCGGCAAGGTCAAGCCGCCCGAGGGCAGCCAGCGGGTCATCACGCCCTACCCCTACCTCCTCGTCGTCGTCGACGAGCTCGCTGACCTCATGATGGTGGCGCCGCGCGACGTCGAGGCGTCGATCCAGCGGATCACCCAGCTCGCCCGCGCCGCCGGCATCCACCTCGTGCTCGCGACCCAGCGTCCGTCCGTCGACGTCGTCACGGGTCTCATCAAGGCGAACGTCCCCTCGCGGCTGGCGTTCGCGACCTCCTCGCTCGCCGACTCGCGCGTCGTCCTCGACCAGCCCGGTGCCGAGAAGCTGATCGGCCAGGGTGACGCGCTGTTCCTGCCGATGGGCGCCGCCAAGCCGATGCGCGTGCAGGGAGCGTGGGTCAACGAGTCCGAGGTGCACGCGGTCGTCGAGCACGTGAAGTCCCAGCTCCAGCCCGTCTACCGCGAGGACGTCGCGGTCGTGGCGCCCAAGAAGCAGGTGGACGAGGACATCGGCGACGACCTCGAGCTGCTGCTCCAAGCGGCCGAGCTCGTCGTCACCACCCAGTTCGGGTCGACCTCGATGCTGCAGCGCAAGCTGCGCGTCGGGTTCGCCAAGGCCGGGCGCCTGATGGACCTGCTGGAGTCGCGCGAGATCGTCGGGCCGTCGGAGGGGTCGAAGGCGCGCGACGTGCTCGTGACGCCCGAGGAGCTGCCGAGCGCGCTCGCGATGCTGCGCGGCGAGGACGTGCCCGGTGTCGGACCGACCGTGTCCGGGGCCGTCGCCGACGGTGGCGCGCGCCCGCGCGACCTCGTCGCGGACGACCTCGCCGGGTACGAGGAGTCGGCCCCGTGGGACGACGACGCCGACAGCGAGGACGCCTGGTCGCTCACCGGGCGGTGAGGCCGGCGTGAGACCGCCCGGAGGACGGTCCTAGCCCTCGAGCGCCGCCCAGGGATGGGTGGGGTCGATCCGGGTGACGGTCTCGGCGAGCCACGCCCGCTGGTCGGCGGTGAGCAGCGGGATCGTCGCCTCGGCGTCGACGACGTCCTTCCCCCGGACCTGCGCCAGCTTCATGAGCAGCACGGCCTCGGGGTTCAGGTAGCGCAGGCCGTCGTCGGCGACCCAGGTGATCTCGGCGAGGTCCAGCTCCTGCTCCGGCAGGCGCTTGTTCACCCAGCGACCCGAGCCGGCCGGGGTCAGCGGCACGTCGAGCACCCACGGCGAGAGCGCGTCCGCGCGGACCCAGATCCCGCTGTCGGGCCGGATCTCGGGGAAGCGGTGGTCGAACGGGCGCAGCCACCCGCTGTCGGCGTTCCAGGTGGTCCAGCCGCGCTCGGCGAGGAACAGCCGCAGCGCCTCGGCGTCCTCGTGCGCGATCGAGACGTCCATGTCCTCGTGCGGCCGGGAGAAGCCCGTCGCCCTCTCCAGCGCCCAGCCGCCGACGATCCACCAGGGGCGGTCGAACCCGTCGAGGAAGGCGGCGATCGTCCGCGGCGTCAGCGGCTGCCACGGGCCGTACCAGCGCGCGAGCTCCTCGGCCGGGAGCGGACGGGCATCCGCCGGCTGGGGCAGCGGAGCACCGGAGGTCGTCACAGGGGCAGGCTACGCGCCGTCGTCCGTCCGTCGACCAGCCGAGGCGGTCGGGCGACGGCGGGAGGCACGGCCTAGCTGCGCGGCACGACCGTCGGCGGCTCGCCCGTCGGCTGCGGCGGGTCGGTGCGCTCGGGGGTGTCGCCCACCACGTCGAGCACCATCTGCCGTCGCCGCGCCAGCTCGTCGCTCGACAGCGTGAGCAGCGGCGTGTCGATCCGGCCCGCCTCGAGGTCGGGGAGCGCGTAGATCCGCTGGCCGCCGACCCGGTCGCCCGGCACGGCGGTCCACTCGACCGACGACACGTGCGCCGGGCCCGCGGCCGGCACGTCGACCTGCGCCGAGAGCAGGAGCCCGGTGCCGGTCTGCGGGCGGCAGCACTTCGCGTCCTGGTTCGAGATGTAGTTGCCGAGCGAGTAGGCGACCCACATGCCCGCCCCGTCAGGCCCGCCGTCGAGCAGCTCGATCCGCTGCGGGACGTGCGGGTGGTTGCCGATGACGAGGTCGACGACGCCGGAGGCCGCGAGCTGCGCGGCCAGCGCGGTCTGCGACGCGTCCGGGACGTCGGCGTACTCGGTGCCCCAGTGGATCGACGCCACGACGAGATCGGCGCCGGCCTCGCGGGCGGCGCTCGCCCGCGCGACGAGGTCTGCGCCGTCGATGAGCTGGACGCTCCACGGCGCGTCCTCGGGGATGGGCATCCCGTTGGTCCCGTAGGTCGCGGCGATCTGCGCGACCGTGACGGTGCGGCCGCCCCGGTCGAGCACGTAGAGCTGCGGCTGGGCGGCCTCCTCGGCGCTCCTGGCCGTGCCGGCGTGGCCGAGACCGGCGGCGTCCAGCGCGTCGAGCGTCGTCTCGACTCCGGTCCAGCCGCGGTCCACCGCGTGGTTGGAGGCCGTCGAGCAGCCGTCCCAACCCGCCTCGGCGAGGTCCGTCGCGAGCGACGTCGGGCTGCCGAACAGCGGGTAGCCGGAGGGCTCGACGCCGTCCGGCACGAGCGGGACCTCGAGGTGGCACAGGGCGAGGTCGGCGCCCGAGACCCACGGGTCCATCGCGGCCCACAGCGGGGAGAAGTCCCAGCCGCTGCGCCCCTCGGCGGCCGCGGCCTCGGCGGCGAACCGGAGCACGGTCGGGTGCGGCAGGACGTCCCCGGCGGCCACGAGGGTGAACGTCGAGGGCTCGACGGGCGGGATGGTGGGCGTCGGGGACGTGTCCGTCGGGGTCGGCTCGGTGGTCGGCGACGTCGCCTCGTCCGGGCTCGGTGTCGGCTCCGTCGTGCCGGTTCCCGTGCCGCTCCCAGTCGGGTCGGCCTCGCTGCCCGCGGCGAGGTCGACCGCCGCAGCCCCGCCGAGCCCGACGACGACGGCGGCGACCAGCGTCGCGGCCGCCGCGAGGATTCTCGGCCCGCGCCGACGGGAGCGTGGTGCGTCGCCGGCGGGGGAAGTCATGGGCGTCCTTATAGGCTGTGTCCGTGTCAGGGAGCCGGGCTGGGTCGTCGCGGACCTGGGGCGTGTGGAACCTTCCCAATGTTCTCACGATGGCCAGGCTCGCCCTCGTGCCCGTCTTCGTCGTCCTGCTCGTGCAGGGTGGGGTGGCGAGCCGCTGGTCGGCGCTGCTGGTGTTCCTGCTCGCCGCCCTCACCGACCAGCTCGACGGGCATCTCGCGCGCTCCCGCAACCAGGTGACGCCGTTCGGCACGCTCGCCGACCCGATCGCCGACAAGGCGCTGACGCTCGGCGCCTTCGTCATGCTGTCCGTGCTCGGGCCGGTCCCGTGGTGGGTGACCATCGTCATCGCGGTCCGTGAGCTCGGCGTCACGGTGCTCCGGGCGGTCCTCGCGCGACGGTCGATCATCCCCGCGTCGATGGGCGGGAAGGTCAAGACGGTGCTGCAGATGGCGGCGATCGTCGCGTTCCTCGTGCCGTGGGCCTCGTTCCTCGCCTCGCCGGCCGTGCCGCTGACGGTCGCGTGGGTGCTGCTGTGGGCCGCGCTCGCCGTCACGGTCGGGACCGGCGTCGACTACTGCGTGCGCGGCTGGCGGCTCTCGCACCCGTCCGAGGCGGTCGCCTCGGCCGCACCGGCTGAGCCGGGCACGGCGGGCACGGCGGACGAGCCAACCACGGCGGCCGAGCCGGGCACGAGCTCGACGTCGGACCGTGCGGAACCATGACGACCGGTGAGCCGCGCGACGGCGCGGCGCGACGCGCGCTCGCGCCGTCACCCGGTGCCGCGTCGCTGCTGCTCGCGGCCCTCGACCGGTGGGGCTGGACCCTCGGCACGGCCGAGTCGCTGACCGCCGGCCTCGTCTCCGCGCGGGTCGCCGACGTGCCGGGTGCCTCCCGTGTCCTGCGCGGGGGCGTCGTCGCCTACGCGGTCGACCTCAAGGAGGAGCTGCTCGGCGTCGGGGCCGACCTGGTCGCGGACCGCGGTGTCGTGAGCGAGGAGGTCGCCCTCGCGATGGCGACGGGGGCGCGGGAGCTGCTCCGGGTGGACGTCGCGCTGGCGACCACCGGCGTCGCCGGGCCCGGGCCGGCGGACGGGGCCGACGCCGGGACGGTCTGCCTCGCCGCGGTCTCGCCCGCGGGCGCGGCGACGCGCACCTGGCGACTCGCTGGCGGCCGCCGGAGCGTGCGGGAGGCGAGCGCGGGGCTCGCGATCGCGCTCGGCCTGGCCGTCACGCCGTCCGGGGAACACGCGGGGGCCTCCGCGCGTTGCACACAGTGATGACAACAATGACGCAGCCGCGCGGTCGGTATGGCGCTCGGGTACAGCGACCGTCCGGAACCCGGACTTCGACACATCCCGGACGCACTGCCGCCACACGTGCGCGGTACGGTAAGGCACCGGAGGGGCATCCGGCCGTTCCCGGACGGGTGAGCCCCGGTGTGACGACGACTGAGACGAAGGAGGGTCGAGGCATGGTGCTCCTGCGGCGCGAGCTCGGCGACGTCCTTCGTGACGTGCGCCTTGCTCAGGGCAAGACGCTTCGTGAGGTCTCCGCACAGGCCCGAGTGTCGCTCGGGTACCTCTCGGAGATCGAGCGCGGGCAGAAGGAGGCGTCCTCGGAGCTGCTGAGCTCCGTGTGCGACGCGCTCTCGATCCCGCTGTGGTCCCTCCTGCGGGAGGTCTCCGACCGGATCGCGCTCGCCGAGGGCGCGGTCATCCCCGACACGGTGCCGGTCGAGCTCGAGGAGTCGGTGCGAACGCCGGCCTCGCTCGTCGGGGTCGCCTGACCCCACCGGCACGACAGACGCTCGATGCCCCCGGTCCCGCCACCAGGCGGGGCCGGGGGCATCGTCGTCCCGGCCGGTGCCGGAGCTGGCGCGCCGAGACGGAGGTGTCGGCGGCGCGGGCGGACGGACGTTCCCGCGGTGCGCCGGGACGGACACATGAACGGCGCGGGCGGACGGACGTTCCTGCGGTGCGCCGGGACGGAGACACATGAACGGCGCGCCGGTCGGTCCCGCCTGCGACGTGCTCGGGCGGCGATCCTGTGGCGCGCTCGATCAGACGCGCTGGCAGGTCGGGCAGTAGAACACCCGCCGGGCGGTGGGAGCCCGGCCGACCATGCCACGCGCGACCGGGGTCCCGCAGCGCGGACACGGCGCGTGCTCGCGCCCGTAGACGCCGGCCGGCACCGACCCCGGTGTTCCCGGAGCGGCCGGCGCCGCGGCCGACGCGCGCATGAGCCGACTGGCCGTCGTGAGGATCGCCGCCCCGTCCACCCGGTCCGCCGGTCGCCACGGTGACACCTCGTGCCGGAAGAGCGTCTCGGAGGTCCAGATCGTCCCGATGCCGGCGGCGACGGTCTGGTCCAGCAGGACCTCGCCGATGCCGCGGGGGTCCGCGGCCATCCGCTGGACGGCCGGCTCGAGCGTGGTCTCGGCGTCCTCGGCCATGAGGTCGGGTCCGAGGTGGGCGAGCAGGCGCGGCTCGTCGCGCGTGCGGACGAGGTCCAGCATACCGAGCAGGCGACCTCGGCAGGTCCAGACCCGCGTCGCGAGGACCGCCCGGGTGTCCGGACCGCCGTCGCGCGAGGCCGCCCGGGACGTGGGATCGACGTACCACATCCCGTCCATCCGCAGGTGGCTGCGGAGCGTCTGGCCGTCGTCGAACCGCGTGAGCAGGTGCTTGCCGTAGCTGACCGTGCCGAGGCTGCGCCGACCGAGCAGGTCCACGTCGCCAAGGCCGCCCCAGCGCAGCTCCGCCCGGACGAGCGGTCCGTCCGCCAGGGCACGGGTGAGGCGCGCGGCGGTCCGCGCGACGGCGTCCCCCTCAGGCACGCCGACGCCCGATCTTGAGGCCGCCGGGCGACGCGACGAAGCCGGCCTCGACGAGGTGCCGACGCATCGGGGCCTGGGTCGTGAGCGCGTTCTCGCCGTCGACCCGGCGTACCGCCATGCCCCCGTGCCGCGTCGGGGCCGCGGCGGCGAGCGCGGTGGCCGCCGCCGCGAGCCGCGGGTCGTCGCCGGAGAACGTGAGGACGCTCCCCGCCCCGCGCTCGAGGAAGGCGACCAGCTCGCCGTCCACGAGCACGACGTCGGCGCCCGGGACCCGGCGCGGCCGGCCGCGCTCCGCCGTGGCCCCCGCGGGCGGTGCCGCGACCGCTCCCGCCGGGGAGCCGTTCACCGGTTCCGCTGGCGTCACCGCGGACCGGTCGGCCGTCGGCCAGGGGAGCAGCCCGCCATAGGGGTTCGCCGGGTCGCAGGCGGCGAGCACGAGCGCGCCGGAGGTCACCCGCGCATCGGCCCGGAGGCGGTCCACGACGTCGGCGAGCGCGAACTGCGCGGCGCCCTGCCCCTCGACGAGGTAGCCCCGCCGCACGACGCCGCGGTCCTCCAGTGCTGCGAGCGTCGGGTAGATGCCGGAGAAGCCGCCGGGGAGCCCCTCGGCCGTCGCGATGGTCCGCAGGACGACGCCGTGGCGCTCGAGGAGCGTGGCGACCGTCGCGGCCCGGCGAACGGCCTCGTCGTCGTGGGGCGGCGGGACGAGGCTCCACCGACCTGCCGCGGTCGGCGGTGTCGCGACCCGCTGCTGCGCCGCGTGACCCGCAGCGCCGGTCCCGGCGGTGAGCGACGGGCTGAGCAGCGCGGTGCGGGACAGGCGGCGCGGTCGCCCGGCCGCGGTCGTCCGCGGCGCCCGGGCACGGCTCGAGCCGGCGAGCGCGCGGACCGGGGCGAGCGTGTCGTTCGTGACCAGCCCGGCCCACACGGCGTCCCAGAGCGCCTCCTCGACGTCGGAGGCCGACGGCTGGGGGCGGTCGTCGGCCGCCTCGGCCTCGCGGACCCGCGCCACGATGTCGCGGAAGAACCGCCCACCCTCGCCGAGCGCGGCGAGGACGGCGGGGGCGAGCTGGTGCGCGGTCGGCTGCGGCTCGGGCACGAGGAGCTGCGCCGTGTCCGTCGGCAGGAGGACGATCTCGCCGCCCGATCCGGACCCCGGCGCGTCGCGTCCGACCCACATGACCTCGCCGGCCGACGTCAGCTCGTCGAGCATGGCCGGCGCGTAGTCGAGCACGCGCGCCGGGAGGATCGACGTCTCCAGGTCGGCGAGGTCCATCCCGTAGCCGGCGAGCTGCTCGACGACGCTCACCACCCCGTCGACCCCGCGCAGCTGCCCGACCTGGTGCCAGCGCGGGGCGAACGTGCCGAGGACGGCCGGGGAGACGGCCTCGACGTCGGCGCGCGCGGCGGACAGCGACCGGCGTCGCATGCGCCGCAGCACCTCGACGTCGCAGTACTCGACCACGCCGGCCGCGGTCGCGAGCACCGTGGCCACGTCCGCCACGTCCGCCACGTCGGCCACGTGGTCATCGGTCGCTGGCGCGATCCCGCCGCCCGCCCCGCCGGTCGCGGCGTCGAGGTCCGTCGTCCCGCCGGTGCCGGCCGCGACGCTCTCGCCGGACGCGTCGTCGGTCCGGTCGGACGGGGCGCCGATCTCGGCCCCCTCGTCGACCCTCGTCACGTCGCCGGTCGCCTCGCGACCGGCGACCGTCGCGGGACCGACGCCGGTACCCGTGACCCGAGCGTCCGGCGGGCGCAGCCGTCCGGACGTCAGCACGCCGTCCGCCACGAGCCCCTCGAGCACGGGCCGGACGGCACCGACGCCGAGCCCGAACCGCGTGGCCGCCTCGGCCGCGGTGAACGGACCGTGCGTGCGGGCGTGTCGCCGCAGCAGGTCGCCGAGCGGGTCGTCGACCGGGTCGAGGAACGTGTCCGGGATGCCGGTCGGGAGCGCGACGCCCAGCGCGTCGCGGAGCCGGCCGGCGTCCTCGACCGCCGCCCACTGCGCGACCCCGGCGACCCGGACCTCGATGGCGCGACGCGCGCGCACCAGCTCGGTCAGCAGCGGGACGACGTCGACCGAGCTGCGGTCGACGATCCCGGTGAGCGGGAGCGGGCCGAGCGTGGCGAGCAGATCAGCCAGTCGTTCGACGTCCCTGACCCGGTAGCGCTCGTGTCGGCGGGTCACCTCGGCCTCGACCGCGAGCACGGCCGCGGGGTCGAGCAGGTCCGCGAGGTCGGTCGAGCTCTGTCCGAGCAGCTCCGCGAGGAGCGTCGGGTCGAGGGTGAGGGCCGCCGCGCGGCGCTCGGCCAGCGGGGCGTCCCCGTCGTAGAGGAACTGGCCGACGTAGGAGAACAGCAGCGAGCGCGCCATCGGCGAGGGGCTCGGCGTCGTCACCTCGACGACGCGCACCTCCCGGCGCGCGATCGCCCGCATGAGCTCCTCGAGCCCCGGGGTGTCGAAGTCGTCCTGGAGGCACTCGCGGACCGCCTCGAGGACGATCGGAAAGTCCGGGTAGCGCGAGGCGACGGCCAGGAGCTGGCTCGCGCGCTGGCGCTGCTGCCAGAGCGGCTGGCGCTTGGTCGGGTTGGCGCGGGGGAGCAGGAGCGAGCGGGCCGCGGCCTCGCGGAAGCGCGCGGCGAAGTGGGCGGAGCCGCCCAGCGCGGCGACGACCTCGCCCTGGACGTCCTCGGCGTCGACGACGAGGTCGCGTGCCGCGATGGCCCCGGCGGCGCTCGCGCCGTCCCCGAACGAGCCCTGTCCCCGCCCGAGCGCCGCTGCGAGGCTCCCGGGCGGACCCCACTGCTCGCCCGCGTCCGAGACGTCTGGCAGGCGCAGCACGATGCCGTCGTCGGCGTGCATGACACCGACGTCGGAGCCGAGCCGTTCGCGCAGGCGGGCCCCGAGCAGCAGCGCCCACGGCGCGTGGATGCCCGAGCCGAACGGGGAGTGGACGACCATCCGCCAGTCGCCGATGTCGTCCCGGAACCGCTCCACGACGATGGTGCGGTCGGTCGGCAGCGCCCCCGTCGCGTCCTGCTGCTCCGACAGGTAGGCGACGAGGTTCGCGCGCGTGTCCTCCGCGAGGTCCCACGAGTCGAGCGCGGCGTCCAGGCCGGCGGGGTCGGTCGAGATCTCGCGCACCATCCGGCCGAGCTCGGCGCCCAGCTCGACGGGGCGCGGCGGCGCGTCCCCCTTCCAGAACGGGAGCCGGCCCGGCTGACCGGGCGCGGGGGAGACGAGGACCCGGTCCGGGGTGATCCGCTCGATCCGCCACGTGCTCGTGCCCAGCGTGAACGTGTCGCCGGCGCGCGACTCGAACACCATCTCCTCGTCCAGCTCACCGACCCGCTTGCCGCCCCCGCGGCTCGTGACGTCCTCGGCCCCCGTCACGAGGAACACGCCGAACAGGCCGCGGTCGGGGATGGTCCCGCCCGAGGTCACGGCGAGCCGCTGCACGCCCGGGCGCCCCGTGAGCGCCCCGGTCTCCCGGTCCCAGACGATCCGCGCGCGCAGCGAGGCGAAGTCCTCGGCCGGGTACTTGCCGGCCAGCATGTCCAGCACGCCGTCCAGGGCGGCGTCACCCAGGTCGCGGAACGGGGTGGCGAGCCGGACCAGATCGGCGAGCTCGTCCCGGTTCCAGTCCTCCACCGCGAGCATGGCGACGATCTGCTGCGCGAGCACGTCGAGCGGCGCCCGGGGCGGGCGCAGGTGCTCGATCTTCCCGGCCCGCGCCCGGATCGCCGCGACGGCCGCCGGCAGCAGGTCCGCGCGGTGGGTCGGGACGACGATGCCGTGCGACGGGACGCCCACCTGGTGCCCGGCGCGGCCGATCCGCTGCAGCGCGCTCGCGACCGACGGCGGCGCTCCGATCTGCACGACGAGGTCGATCGAGCCCATGTCGATCCCGAGCTCCAGCGAGCTGGTGGCGACGACGGCCGGCAGCAGTCCCTGCTTGAGCTCCTCCTCGACGCGCGCCCGCTCCTCCTTGCTCATCGAGCCGTGGTGGGAGCGCGCGATGACCTCGCTCGCCCCGAGCGAGGTGCCCGACTGGCCGGGCAGGTGTGCCGCCCAGACCGTCCCGGTGTCGGGCAGCTCCTCCTCGCCGCGGCGGCGCTGCCACTCCTCGTTGAGCCGAGCCGTGAGTCGCTCGGCCGACCGGCGCGAGTTGGCGAAGACGAGCGTGGTGCGGCGCGTGAGGATGAGGTCGAGGAGCTGGTCGACGACGTGCGGCCAGACCGACGGCACGTCGGGGCTCTTGTCCGTCGCGCCCGCCGCGACCCCCGACAGGTCCTCGTCCGACGGCCCCGGGAGGTGGAGGACCGAGGGACGGGTCGGCTGCGGCGAGGGCAGCGTCTCCGGCTGGTTCGCCGGCGGCACGGCCAGCTCCGTGAGGTCGGCGACGGGCGTCTCCACGTCGATCCGGAGCACCTTCTGCGACGGCGGCTGGACGAGCCGGGTCGGGCGACCGCCGCGCGTGGTCGGCCGCGCCCCGGAGAGGAACTCCATCACCGTCTCGACCGGCCGCACCGTCGCCGAGAGGCCGATCCGCTGAGCCGGCGCCGGCAGGAGAGCGTCGAGCCGCTCAAGGCTGAGGGCGAGGTGGGCGCCGCGCTTGGAGTCCGCCAGGACGTGCACCTCGTCGAGGATGACCGTGTCGATGCCGGTGAGTGCCGAGCGGCCCTGCGACGTCAGCAGCAGGAAGAGCGACTCCGGCGTCGTGATGAGGATGTCCGGCGGGTTCGTCAGGAGCCGGCGTCGCTCGGCCGGCGGCGTGTCGCCCGTGCGCAGGCCGACGCGCACGTCGGGCACGTCGAGACCGAGCAGCTGCGCCGTGCGCCGGATCCCCACGAGCGGGGAGCGCAGGTTGCGCTCGACGTCGACCGCGAGCGCCTTGAGCGGCGAGACGTACAGGACGCGCGTGCGTGCGACGTCGACCGCGCCGGTGTCCGCCGCGTCGCCCGTCCCGCTGGACGCGACGTCCCGCGCGTCGACGCCGTCCGCGGCGCCCCGCGCGATGATCCGGTCCAGCGACCAGAGGAAGGCCGCGAGCGTCTTGCCCGAGCCGGTCGGCGCGACGACGAGCGCGTGGTCGCCGTCGGCGATCGCCTCCCACGCCCCTTCCTGGGCCGCCGTCGGCGCCTCGAACGACTCCGTGAACCAGCGGGCGGTCGGCCGGCTGAAGCGCGCGAGAGCCCCGGTGGCGGGGGAGGCGTCGGTGGCCGCTGCGGTCATGGGTTCATTGTGCGCCGACCCACCGACATCCACGCCGGGGGTTTGGGCGCGGGTGGCGTCGTGATCTAGCGTGGTCGACGGAGGACACAACCGGTGGTCCGCTTTGTCGACGACGTCGTCGACGAGCCGCCCCGGCGGCCTCCGCCACCGTGCGGTCGGCGCGACGCACGACCACGGTCCCGGGCAGTGACGCCCGGGGCCCCGTCCGGAGAGGGAGGTCGACGAGTGGTGACGACAACGAGACGGCGGGGGCTCGCACTGGGATGCGGGTTCGCGATCGCGGCGACGATGCTCGCGGGATGTCTGCAGAACCCCAACGCGGTCGGGGGAGGAGGAGCCGCGGGCGGCGGCAGCGTCGTGGACAACGCCGAGACCGACGGCGACAAGGTCGTGACGGTCATGGGCGCGTTCGGCGGCGCCGAGGCTGACGCCTTCCGCGAGTCGCTCGCGGAGTTCGAGGCGGAGACCGGCATCCGGATCGAGTACAACCCGGACTCGGACTTCACGAACCTCATCCGACTGCGCACGTCGTCGGGCCAGCAGCCCGACATCGCGATCTTCCCGCAGCCCGGCGGGCTGCTGGAGCTGGCGGAGCAGGGGTACGTCGAGCCGATCGACACCTACCTGGACTACGACGAGCTCGACCGCACGCTGCTGCCGGGGTTCCTCGAGTCGGCCCGGCTCAACGGCCGCGTCTACGGCGCGCCGATGCGGATGGCCGTCAAGTCCATCGTCTGGTACCCGAAGGCTGCCTACGAGGCCGGTGGCTGGAACACGGCGCCGGCGAACCTCGACGAGCTGGCCGAGGTCGCGGCGGAGATCTCCGCCACCGGCACGCCGGCCTGGTGCATGGGCTGGGAGTCCGGTCAGGGCACCGGGTGGCCGGGGACGGACTGGATCGAGGAGCTCATGCTGCGGATGTGGGGCCCCGACGTCTACGACGACTGGGTCACCAACCGCATCCCGTTCAACGACGAGCGGGTCGTCGCCGCGTTCGACGCGCTCGGGGAGATGATCGACGCCCCGAACAACGTGCGGGGCGGACGCTCCGGCATCCTCTCGACGGCGTTCGGCGACGCGATGCTCCCGGCGTTCGCCGACCCGCCCGGGTGCTACCTCGAGCGCCAGGGGAACTTCGTCACCGGGTTCCTGCCGGAGGGCGTCCAGGCGAACCTCGACGAGGAGGTCGGCCTGTTCATCTACCCGCCGGCGGCCGAGGGCGAGTACACGGGTCAGCCGATGCTCGGCGGCGGTGACCTCGCCGCGCTCATGAACGGGAACGACCCCGACGCGATCGAGGTCATGCGGTTCCTCACCTCGGACCGGTTCGGCGGGCCGTGGGCCTCCGCGGGCGGCTGGCTGTCCCCGCACTCGACCTTCGACGTCTCGCTCTACCCGGACGAGATCACGCGCACCACGGCGGAGTTCGCGGCGAGCGCCGACGTGTTCCGGTACGACGGATCCGACCTCATGCCCAACGCGGTCGGTGCCGGGTCGTTCTGGGACGGCATGATCGAGTGGCTCCAGGGCACGAAGACCGCGGAACAGGTGACGACGGACATCCAGAACAGCTGGCCCGTCGACGACAGCGCGAAGGACGAGGGAGACGGGTCATGACGGCCGTCGCGGCTCCCGACCGTCCGGTCGTGCGGCGGGGCGGGTCGCCGGCCCGGCCGCTGCGCGCGCTGTGGGGACTGGTCGGCGTCGTGCTGGTGGGGTGGGTGCTCGGGAACGGGTTCCTGTCGCTCGCGTACCACCCCGAGTGGTACGGCCACAACCGCATCCTCATGGCGCTGGTCGGCATCGTGCTGGGCATCGGCGGCTCGGCGCTGCTGTTCTACTGCATCAACGTCTTCATCGAGTCGCTGCCGCAGCGGGCGTCCCAGGGCCTCATCCCGTACGCGTTCCTCCTGCCGGCGTTCGCGCTGATCGGGCTGATGCTGCTGTACCCGACCGTGCAGACGATCAACTACAGCTTCGCGAACAACAAGAGCACCGCGTACGTCGGCCTCGACAACTACCGCGCCATCTTCGCCGACCCGGCGTTCTGGACGGCGCTGACGAACAACGCGCTGTGGCTGCTCGTCGTGCCGGCCGTCACGGTGGCGGTCGGGCTCGTCGTCGCGCTGTTCGCCGACCGGCTGTCAGCGGGCGGGGAGAAGTACTCCAAGAGCCTCATCTTCCTGCCGATGGCCATCTCGTTCGTCGCCGCCTCGACGATCTGGGGAAAGCTGATCTACGACGCGAACCCCAACATCGGGGTGCTCAACGCGATCCTCGGGACCGAGAACGACTGGATCCGCATGAGCGGGGGCCGGCTCAACTCGTTCCTCATGATGATCATCCTCATCTGGATGCAGACGGGCTTCGCGATGGTCCTGCTCTCCTCGGCCATCAAGAACGTCCCGGACGAGACGCTCGAGGCGGCCCGGCTGGACGGGGCGAACGAGCGGGCGATCTTCTTCCGCGTCATCGTGCCGCAGATCAAGGGGACCGTCCTGACCGTCTTCATCACGGTGGTCATCCTCGTGATGAAGGTGTTCGACATCATCTACGTGCTCACCAACGGCCAGAACAACACGAACGTGATCGCGGTCATGTTCTTCGACGAGCTGTTCACGGCGGGCCGGGCCGGGCGGGCGTCGGCGATCGTCGTCGTGCTCCTGCTCCTGGTCCCCCCGATCCTCGTGTACCAAGTTCGCGCCTACCGGAAGGAGGCGGCCCGATGACCGCGCTCGCCAAGCCGGCCGCGGTCACTGCGCCGCAGGTCAGGGTCAACAAGCAGAAGGGCTTCATGCGCGACGGGCGGCGCCGGAGCTGGGTGTCGATCGTCGTCATGGTCGTGCTGGCGCTCCTGTGGACGCTGCCGACGATCGCGCTGCTCATCAGCTCGTTCCGCAGCCGGGACGCCGTGACGTCGTCGGGGTGGTGGACGGTCTTCACCGATCCGATCCACCAGGGCTGGACGCTGGACAACTACTCCGGCGTCATCTCCGGCTCCAACATGGGGATGGGCTTCATCAACACCCTCGCGGTGTCGATCCCGGCGACGGTGCTGCCCGTCATGTTCGCCGCCTTCGCCGCGTACGCCTTCACCTTCACGTACTTCCCGCTGAAGGAGACGCTGTTCGTCATCATCGTCGCGCTCATGGTCGTGCCGAACCAGGTGGCGCTCCAGCCGCTGCTCAACGTGTTCGGTCCGTACGGGCTCGGCATCTCCGGGCAGTTCGTCGCGGTGTGGCTGCTGCATGCCGGTTTCGCCATGCCGCTGTGCATCAGCACGCTGCGCACCTACATGGCGACGCTTCCGGGCTCGATCGTCGAGTCCGCGAAGATCGACGGGGCGAGCCACTTCCAGACGTTCTGGCGGCTGGTCGCCCCGATGTCGATGCCGGCGATCGCGGCGTTCGCGACGCTGCAGTTCCTCTGGGTGTGGAACGACCTGCTCATCGCGAAGCTGTTCCTGCTCCCGTCGAACTCCACGGTGATCGTCCAGCTCCAGCAGCTGCTCGGGACCCAGGGGCAGGGCGCCGAGCTGCTCACGGCCGGCGCGTTCATCACGATGACCGTCCCGATCCTGGTGTTCATCGGGCTCCAGCGGTTCCTGGTGCGCGGGATGTCGGCGGGCGCGGTCAAGGGCTGAGGCGAGGCGGTCCGGGGTCGGCTCGGGGCCGCTTCGGCGGCCGGAGCGGCCGGGGGGCGACGCGGCCGGGGCGACGCGGCCGGAGCGGTCCCGGAGCGCCTGTGGCCGTTCCCGGCTCGTCTCGGCCCGTCCCGGGCTGGACGGCGGCCGCAGCGGACGCCCGGACCCACGGCGTGGGTCCGGGCGTCCGCCGTGCCCGGTAGCGTCGGGGCGTGCGACTCTCGGAGTTCTGGTCCGTGATGGACGAGGTGTTCGGTCCGGGCTACGCCCGCAGCCTGGCGAGCGACCTCGTCGTGTCCGCGCTCGACGGGCGGACGGCACAGCAGGCGCTCGACGCCGGCGTCCCGCCGCGCGAGGTGTGGGAGGCGCTGTGCGAGGCGACCGACCAGCCGGACGCCGTCCGGTGGCTGCACCGCGCGGCCAAGCCGGGTCGGCGGCGCTGACGCCGGCTGCGGTCCCGGCCGGTGCGCCCGGCCGGTGCGCCCAGGATCGTGGTGCGCGGCGGGGGCGTGGGGCACGCCGGTTGGCGTGCGCCGGGTGGTGCACCGGTCCTCGCGCCGGACGGCCGGCCCGTCGCGTGGAGACGCGCTCGACACGCACCGCGACACGCCGTGCGCGCCTCGTTGTGATCGAACACCCGTACGACCTAGAGTTGTCCACGGGTGACCGAGAGGTCGCGCTCTCCACGGATCGGGGAACGCCGCCGCTCGATGTCAGTGGCCGGGCATAACGTCACCTCCAGGCCTCCCGGTGAGGGAGGCACTGGCCGAGGCCAGGAGAGTCACGGCCCGTCGAGGGCCCGAGCGTCAGGAGAGACGAATGGCAGTTCAGCAGGGCCGTCAGGCCGCAGGTCAGGGCCGTCCGGCCGTCGGCAAGGGCGGCCAGCCCGACAAGCTCAAGGCGCTCGAGGCGGCGCTCGGCCAGATCGAGCGGAGCTTCGGCAAGGGCTCCGTCATGCGTCTCGGCGAGGACACCCGCCCGCCCGTCGCGGTCATCCCGACCAGCTCGATCGCGCTCGACGTCGCACTCGGCATCGGCGGTCTCCCGCGCGGCCGGATCATCGAGGTCTACGGCCCGGAGAGCTCCGGCAAGACCACGGTGGCGCTCCACGCCGTCGCCAACGCGCAGAAGCTGGGCGGGATCGCGGCGTTCATCGACGCCGAGCACGCGCTCGACCCGGAGTACGCCCGCAAGCTCGGCGTCGACACGGACGTGCTGTACGTGTCCCAGCCGGACACGGGTGAGCAGGCGCTCGAGATCGCCGACTCCCTCATCCGCTCCGGCGCGCTCGACATCATCGTCATCGACTCCGTCGCGGCGCTCGTGCCGAAGGCCGAGATCGAGGGCGAGATGGGGGACAGCCACGTCGGCCTCCAGGCGCGACTCATGTCGCAGGCGCTGCGCAAGCTGACGGGCGCGCTGTCCGCGTCCGGCACCACCGCGATCTTCATCAACCAGCTCCGCGAGAAGATCGGCGTCTTCTTCGGCTCGCCCGAGACCACCACGGGCGGCAAGGCGCTCAAGTTCTACGCCTCGGTGCGTCTGGACGTGCGCCGGATCGAGACCCTCAAGGAGGGCAGCGAGCCCGTCGGGAACCGCACCCGCGTCAAGGTCGTCAAGAACAAGATGGCGCCGCCCTTCAAGCAGGCGGAGTTCGACATCCTCTACGGCCACGGCATCTCCCGCGAGGGCGGCCTCATCGACCTCGGGGTCGAGGAGGGCATCGTCCGCAAGTCCGGCGCCTGGTACACCTACGAGGGCGACCAGCTCGGACAGGGCAAGGAGAACGCCCGCAAGTTCCTCATCGACAACCCCGAGCTCGCGAACGAGATCGAGACGAAGATCAAGACGAAGCTCGGCATCGGGGTCAAGGTTCCGGACGACGCGTCCGAGCTCGAGGACACCCCCGTCGACTTCTGACGATGGCGGGGGAGGAGCCCGCGAGCCCCGGGGACCGCACGGGTCGGACCACGGACCGGGGAGCTCGCCGCGCGCGCAGGCCGCGGCGAGCCCCCGGCTGGGTCCAGGAGCCCCCCGAGACGGGGGCCGCGGCGGTCGACGCCGAGCCCGATCCCGAGCAGGTCGCCCGCACCATCGCGCTGCGACTGCTCACCTCCTCGCCGCGCTCGCGCCACCAGCTCGCCGAGGCGATGGCCCGCAAGGGCGTCCCCGAGGACGTCGCCGAGCGCGTGCTCGACCGGTACCAGGAGGTCGGGCTGGTCGACGACGCCGAGTACGCGGCGATGCTCGTGCGCACCCGGCACACGGAGCGCGGGCTGGCCCGTCGGGCGCTCGCGCAGGAGCTGGCGCGCCGGGGCATCGATCGCGAGGTCGCCGAACGGGCGCTGGAGGAGATCGACCGGGACGACGAGGACGCCGCCGCGCGCGACCTCGTCCGCCGTCGAGCCCCGTCGTCCGCGCACCTGCCGCACGAGGTCCGGGTGCGTCGGCTCGTCGGGATGCTCGCCCGCAAGGGCCATGCGCCGGGAGCCGCCTACCGGATCGTGACGGAGATCCTCGGCGAGGAGGAGTAGCCCGGCGCCGGCTGGGCTCGGTGGCCGACGGCGAGTCCGCCCACTCGTGTGCCCTCCGACAGTGGGGTGGGCCGGATCGCCAATCGCGACTCGAACCACCCCGATGTCGGAGCCGTCGCCACCGGGCTCAGGGGCCGGCGGCCTCGTCGGCGGCCCGCTGGACCGGCAGCGGTGTCCTGGGCGCCGTCCGCCCCGAGGTGTGGCTCGACAGGCGTCGCGCCACCCAGTCGGCGAGCTTCGTCAGCAGCCAGTTGATGACGATGAACACCACGGCGCACAGCACGAGCGCCTGGAGCATGTTGCCGTTCGCCGCGCCGAACTGCCGCGAGAGCTGCAGGAACTCGTTGAACGTGATGATGTACCCGAGCGCCGAGTCCTTGAGGATGATGACGAACTGGGACACGAGCGACGGCAGCATCGCCAGCAGCGCCTGCGGGAGCTGCACGTATGCGAGCGACTGGTTGTGCGTCATCCCGATCGAGGCCGCGGCCTCGCGCTGTCCTCGCGGCAGCCCGTGCACGCCCGAGCGGACCAGCTCCGCGATGATCGACCCGTTGTAGAGCATGAGCGCGACGACGACGGCGACCAGCGGCACCCGCGTGGACGGGATGAACGACACCTTGGCGTACCCGAGGCCCAGCCACAGCGCGATCATCATGATGAGGACCGGCACGGCGCGGAAGAACTCCACGACCGCCCCCGCGAACATCCGGACCACCCGGTACGGCGCGAGACGTCCGAGCCCGAACGCCAGCCCGAAGGCGAGCGCGAGCACGACGGCGAAGAGCGCGGCGAGGAGCGTGGAGCGCAGCCCGGGCAGGAAGTAGTTGGTCCACGCGTTGGAGGTGAGCAGCGACGTCCACCGCGACGCCTCGAGCTGGCCCTCCTGGCCGAACTTCCACAGCGCGAGGCCCACGACGACGAGGGCGAGGAGGACGCCGACCCCGTTGAGGATCGCGATGGTGCGACGTCCCCGCGGCCCGGGGGAGTCGAACAGGACGGACGCGCTCATCGGGCCACCGCCAGACGCCTGGACAGGGCCGTCGTGACGACGCCGACGGGGACGACCAGGATGACGTAGCCGATGGCGAACAGCAGGAAGATGAGGACCACCGAGTTCCCGTTCTGGTCGATCATCGTCTTCATGACGCTGGAGGTCTCCGTCGCCACCGACGCGGCGGCCGCGACGGTCGAGTTCTTGATGAGGGCGATGAGGACGTTGCCGAGCGGGGCGATCGCCCCGCGGAACGCCTGCGGCAGCAGCACGATCCGGGCGGCGGGGAGGAACGACAGGCCGATCGCCCGTGCCGCCTCCGCCTGCCCGAGCGGCACGGTGTTGATCCCCGAGCGCACCGCCTCGCACACGAAGGCCGCGTGGTAGAGCGCGAGCCCCAGGGCGGCGTAGACGAAGAAGTTCAGGTAGAAGTCGCTCGCGAGCGTGATCTTGAGCTGCCCCCAGATCGCCTGGATGCCCAGCAGCATGATGACGGTGAGCGGCATGTTCCGGAACAACGTGACGTAGGAGGTGCCGAGCCACTGGAGCGACGACACCGGTGCCACGCGCATCAGGCCCATGACGGTCCCGATGACCAGCGCGCCGAGGCCGGCCCAGAACGTGAGCTGGATGTTGACCCAGAACGACCCCGGCACGTTGTACGTGGTGATGAGGTACCACGCCTGTTCGAACAGGTTCACGGCAGGAAGCTCCTCTCGCCGTCGGACGGGACGGCCGCGACCGCGGTCGTCGCTGACGGACCCCGAGCCGGCTCACGCGGGGCGAGCCGACCCGGGGTCGGGACGAGCGTCGGTCAGCTGCAGGCCGCGGGCGTCGGCGGGTTGAGGTCGGCGTTGGGCGTGTAGCCCGTGCCGTCGGTGTTCGAGGACACCGCCTTCTCCCACTCGCCCGAGTCGATCATCGACGTGATGGCCTCGTTGATCGCCTCGCACGTGGCCGTGGAGCCCTTGGGGAGGCCGACCCCGTAGTTCTCCTCCGAGAACGGGTTGCCGACGACGCGGAACTTGCCCTTGTTCGCGGGCGTGGCCGCGAGCCCGGCGAGGATGATGTCGTCCGTCGTCACGGCGTCGACGTTGCCGCCGAGGAAGGTGAGGCAGTCGGCGTAGCCGGGCTGCTCGACGAGGTTGACCTCGGTGTTGAAGTCCGACTTGACCCGCTCGGCCGACGTCGAGCCGGTCACCGAGCAGAGGTTCTTGCCGGTGAGGTCGTCGGGGCCGTTGATCGAGTCGTCGTCGGCGGCGACTAGCAGGTCCTGCCCCGCGACGAAGTACGGTCCGGCGAAGTCCACGACCTCCTTGCGGGCGTCCGTGATCGAGTACGTCGCGACGATCATGTCGACCTGTCCGGTCTGCAGCATGTTCTCGCGCTGGGCGGACGGGGAGGAGATGAACTCGATGTCACCGCACCCGAGCTGGTCGGCGATGTAGCGGGCGACGTCGACGTCGAACCCGGTGTAGTCGGAGCCCTCCTGGAACCCGAGGCCCGGCTGGTCGAACTTGATGCCGATCTTGACCGTCCCGCCGTCCGAGCACAGGACGTCGGCGCTCCCGCCGCCGGCCGCGTCGTCGGTCGGGGTCTCCTCGGCGCCTCCGCCCGTGTCGGTGCTCTCCGTTGCCTCGTCCGAGGACTGTCCGCCGCCTCCGTCCCCGTCGCTGGCGCAGGCCCCGAGGGCCAGCGCGGCCGCGGCGATGAGTGCGGCGATCGTCACGCGAGTCTTGCGCATCGTTGTGCTCCTTCGTGTGCGAGGTGGGGGCTGGGCCCCGTGGCTGCCGGAAGTTCCCGCAGCCGGTGCGGGTCGATGACCCGCCGACCGGGCCGGTGGGCCGGCCCGGAGGTCGTGGTGTCAGTCTGCGTCGGCTCCTTTCCCCTGCGGGTTGCGTCGAGGTTGCGTCGTGGTTTCGGCGGTCAGTGGGAGAGGATCTTGCCGAGGAAGTCGCGGGCGCGGGCGGACTGCGGGTTGGTGAAGAACGTCTCCGGGTCGGCCTGCTCGACGATCTGCCCGTCCGACATGAACACCACGCGGTCCGCCGCCTTGCGGGCGAACCCCATCTCGTGGGTCACGACGATCATCGTCATCCCCTCCCGGGCGAGGGAGATCATGACGTCGAGCACCTCGTTGACCATCTCCGGGTCGAGGGCCGAGGTCGGCTCGTCGAACAGGATGACCTTCGGCTTCATCGCGAGCGCCCGCGCGATGGCGACGCGCTGCTGCTGACCGCCGGAGAGCTGCGCGGGCATCTTCTCGGCCTGGTTGGCGACGCCGACGCGCTCCAGGAGCGCCATCGCCTCCTCCTTGGCCTGCTGCGGCTTCACCCGGCGCACCTTGATCGGGCCGAGCGTCACGTTCTCGAGGATCGTCTTGTGCGCGAACAGGTTGAAGGACTGGAAGACCATCCCGACGTCGGAGCGCAGTCGCGCGAGCGCCTTGCCCTCGGCCGGCAGCGGCTCGCCGTCGAGCTCGATGACGCCCGAGTCGATCGTCTCGAGCCGGTTGATGGCGCGGCACAGCGTCGACTTGCCCGAGCCCGAGGGGCCGATGACGACGACGACCTCACCGCGCGCGACGTCGAGGTCGATGTCGTTGAGCACGTGGAGCGCCCCGAAGTGCTTGTTCACCCCGGCGAGGTGGACGAGGGGCGTCCCGGTCGCGGCGCGTCCGCCGGGAGCCGCGGCGTCGGTGGTGGCGGCAACGGGTGTCGGCTGCTCGGTCGTCATCCGGGCACGGTAACCCGAGATGGGTGCGGCTCACGACGGCATGGAGGTAACGAATGTGCAACGCCCGTAGAATCTGGGCCCGTGACCGCCCTTGCCGCCGAGCCCCGCACGTACGTCATCCGCACCCTCGGGTGCCAGATGAACGTGCACGACTCCGAGCGCATGGCCGGCCTCCTCGAGGCCGCCGGCATGGTCCCGGCGTTCCCCGACGGCGCGGGCAGCGACGTCGCCGCCGACGCCGAGAGCGCCGACGTCGTCGTCATCAACACGTGCGCGGTCCGCGAGAACGCGGCCACCCGCCTCTACGGCAACCTCGGTCGGCTCGCCGGCGTCAAGCGCGAGCGGCCCGGCCTGCAGATCGCCGTCGGCGGCTGCATGGCGCAGCAGGACCGCGAGGGCATCATCAAGCGCGCGCCGTGGGTCGACGTCGTGTTCGGCACGCACAACATCGACGCCCTGCCCGTCCTGCTCGAGCGTGCCCGGCACAACGCCGAGGCGCAGGTCGAGATCCACGAGTCGCTCCAGGTCTTCCCCTCGACGCTGCCGACCCGCCGGGAGAGCGTCTACGCCGCCTGGGTCTCGATCTCGGTCGGCTGCAACAACACGTGCACCTTCTGCATCGTCCCGCACCTGCGGGGCAAGGAGCGGGACCGGCGGCCGGGGGAGATCCTCGCCGAGGTCGAGCAGGTCGTCCGCGACGGCGCCATCGAGGTGACACTCCTGGGCCAGAACGTCAACTCCTACGGTGTCTCGTTCGGGGAGCGGGACGCGTTCGCCCGCCTGCTGCGGGCGTGCGGGCGGATCGACGGTCTCGAGCGGATCCGGTTCACCAGCCCGCACCCGGCCGCCTTCACCGACGACGTCATCGCCGCGATGGCCGAGACCCCGGCCGTCATGCCGAGCCTCCACATGCCGCTCCAGTCGGGGTCCGACGCCGTCCTGCGCGCGATGCGCCGCAGCTACCGCAGCGCCCGGTTCCTCGGCATCCTCGATCGCGTCCGCGCCTCGATCCCCGACGCAGCGATCACGACCGACATCATCGTCGGCTTCCCCGGTGAGACCGAGGAGGACTTCCAGCGCACGCTCGACGTGGTCGAGGCGTCCCGGTTCTCCGCCGCCTTCACCTTCCAGTACTCCCCGCGCCCGGGCACGCCCGCGTCCGACCTGCCCGACCAGGTGCCGCCCGAGGTCGTCGCCGAGCGGTACGGGCGGCTCATCGCGCTCCAGGAGCGGATCAGCGCGGAGGAGAACGCCGCGCAGGTCGGCCGCGAGCTCGAGGTCCTCGTCGCCGAGACCGACGGCCGCAAGGACGCCGCGTCCGGGCGCATCTCGGGTCGCGCGCCGGACAACCGGCTCGTCCACGTCGGGCTCGGCGACCTGCCCGAGGACGAGCGCCCCCGCCCGGGCGACATGGTGACGGTCCGGATCACCGGGGCGGCGCCGCACCACCTCATGTCGGACGGCGCGGTGACGTCCGTCCGGCGCACCCGCTCCGGCGACGCGTGGCAGGCCCGGCGCGAGGGCGGGGACTCCTGCGGCATGTCGCACGGCGCCGGTGACGGGAGCGGTGCGGGCAGCGCGGCGCCGGCCGGGCCGGTCACGCTCGGGCTGCCGACGCTGCGCGTGCGCTGAGCGTCCGCGTCCGGCGGACGCGTCGATCGGTCGCCGCGTCAGTCGGCGGCGTCGTCCTCGGGCCGAGTGGCGGGCGGGACGGACGAGGAGAGGGCGGTGAGCGCCCCCGCGCCGGCCACGACGCCGACCTCCACCATCTCGGCGAGCTGCTCCCGGGTCATCCCGGGCACGGCCGAGACCGTGAACGTCGCGACGACGCCCAGCCCCTCGGTGTGCTCCGAGAGCCGCAGGGTCGGCAGGATGCGGTCGCGGTTCCAGTCGTTGAGCAGCTGCAGGAGCCCGCGCCGGGACTCGTGCGGCAGCAGCCGCGGCCAGGCGAGCCGCACGACGACGTCGGTGCCGACGAGCGAGGCCTCGTAGGCCCAGCCGCCGTTGCGACCCGTCGCACCGTCCTCGGTCTCGCGCACGAGCTCGCCGCGCGTCGAGACGGCCACCCGGATGCGCTCCGGGGTGACGTCCTCGACCGCCGATCCCCGGCCGGCGGGCCCGCGGGACCCGCGACCGGCGCGGCGCGACCCGCCGCCGTTCCCGCTGGTCCCGCTGCCGCCGCGCGGCCGGCCGCCGGGCTGGTCCGGCGTGCTCATGCCGCCGGTCCCGACGCGACCGGGTCGGGATAGCGCCGGTCGAGGTCGTCGAACACCGCCGTGCCGGCCGCCAGCCCCACCTGGAGGTGATGGTCGAGCTGGGCGTCGGTGAGCCCGGCCGCGACGGGCACGGCGGTCTCGGTGAGGACGTGGACGCGGCCGTCGTCGAGCACGCGGACGTAGCACTTGGGGTAGGGGTTGCGACGGTTCCACCCCTCGCAGATCGCGAGCAGCTCCCACAGCCGCTCGATGTCGCCCTGTCGCGTCCAGCGGGCGCGCACCTGGAGGATCGCGCCGCGGACGAGGTGGAAGGAGAAGAACCGGTACCCCCACAGCCCGCACAGGTCGCCGCGCTCGTCGACGAGGTAGTGGTAGCCGTGACGTCGCATGGCCGCGACCAGACGCTCGTGCGTCACGGCGCGGGGGCGGGTCGCATCGGTGAGCTGGCCGGCGTCACCGGTCGCGCCGGCGTCCTCCGCCGAGAGTGGCTGCGGCGCCGGACGCGCCTGGGGCGACGGGTGCGGGCGGTCCGCCGGACGCTCGTCCGGCGCCGGCGCGTCGTCGGGCTCGGCGCGCTCGCGTGGGGCGTCGCGCGGCGGGTCGCCGGGGCGTGCGCCGCGAGCGCCTCGCCACCATCGCTGCCAGGGTCGCTCCACCCCACGAGTCTAGGTCGGGCAGACTCGAGGAGTGCGGGTGGTGACGTGGAACGTCTGGGGGCTGCGGGCCGGGACGGCGGCCGTCGCGGCGGAGCTGCGCCGCGCCCGTCCCGACGTCGCCTGCCTGCAGGAGTGCCCCCGCGGGCCGCTCGCCGGGTGGCGCACCCGACGGCTCGCCCGGGCCGCCGGCCTTCGGCTCGTGCGTCGCGCGGCCGGCGTCGCGCTGCTGGTCGCGCCAGGCGTGGTGACGGGCGACGCCGAGAGCCACCGCGAGCCGCGTCGTCGCTCCCGCTGGTGGTGGGCGTACCCGCGCGCGTGGGTGTCCGCCCGCGTCGCGACGAGCGCGCCGGGGGAGCCCGGACCGCTGACCACCCGCGTCGTCGTCGTCCATCTCGACGTCGACGCGGCCGCGCGCGAGCGCAACGTCGCCCGGATCCTCGGCCGGCACGACGGCGAGCAGCGGTGGCTCGTGGCCGGCGACCTCAACGCCCGGCCCGGCGACCCGGCCCGGGCGGCGCTGGCCGGCGTCCTCGACGACGTCGGAATCGCGCCGACCTACCCGGCCGGTCCCGGCCGGACGCCGCGCGCCCGGATCGACGGCGTCCTGGTCCGCGGGCTGACGGTGCGCGCCGTCGAGGTGGTCGCCGACGTCGGCGACCTGCGCGGCCGCCGAGGGCGGCAGCTCTCGGACCACCTGCCCGTCGTCGTGACGCTCGGGCCGCAGGGCGACGACCCGGCCGGGGAGCCTCGGTAGGCTCGGGGACCGTGCCCACCACCCCGCCCGTCCTCGCCGTCGTCGGGCCGACGGCGAGCGGCAAGAGCCGGCTCGCGATCGAGCTCGCGCGGCGGCTCGGCGGCGAGCTCGTCAACGCCGACGCCATGCAGGTCTACCGGGGGATGGACATCGGGACCGCCAAGACCCCGCCCGAGGAGCGCGGCGGCGTCCCGCACCACCTGCTCGACGTGCTCGACGTGCGCGAGGACGCCTCGGTCGCCTGGTACCAGACCGCGGCCGCCGAGACCCTGGCGGCGATCGGGCGTCGCGGGAACGTCCCGGTGCTCGCCGGCGGGTCGGGCCTCTACCTCCGCTCGGTCCTCGACGTGCTCGACTTCCCGGCCACCGACCCCGACGTGCGGGCGCGCTGGGAGGCGATCGGCGCCGAGGAGGGCCCCGGCCTGCTGCACGAGCGACTCCTCCGGCTCGACCCGGCGGCCGCCGAGCGGATCGGCTCGCGCAACACGCGGCGGCTCGTCCGCGCGCTCGAGGTGATCGAGCTGACCGGCCGCCCGTACACCGCGACGCTGCCGCAGTACGCCTACGCCCGCCCCGCGCTCCAGGTCGCCCTCGGTGTTCCGCGGGAGGTGCTGGTCGAGCGGATCGCCGCCCGCGCCGAGCGGATGTTCGCCGACGGGCTCGTCGAGGAGACGGCGCGGCTGCGCGCGGCGGGGCTCGAGGCCGGTGTGACGGCGAGCCGGGCCGTCGGGTACGTGCAGGCGCTCGCGGTCCTGGACGGCGAGCTCGACGTCGCTGCGGCGATCGAGGCGACGGCGATCGCGACGCGCCAGGTCGCGCGGCGGCAGACCGGCTGGTTCGGCCGCGACCCCCGGATCGTGTGGCTCGACGGTCAGGCCGGGCTGGAGACCCAGGTCGAGGAGGCGCTCGCGGCCTGGGCTGCGCTGACCGCACCGGCGCCATCGGCCCGGCCGCGTACCCTCGACGCGTGAGCGCACGCGAGACGTCCCGGTGGGCGGGCTGGCCGGTCCTGACGAAGGGTCACGGCACGGGCAACGACTTCCTGCTGCTCACCGACGCCGACGCCGCGCTCGCGCTGGACGCCTCCGCCGTGGCCGCCGTGGCCGATCGCCGGTTCGGGATCGGGGCCGACGGGGTCGTCCGGGCCGTGCGGACCGCGGCGCTGCGGGCCGTCGACCCCGACGTGGACCGGGCGCTCGCGGCCGACGCCTCCGGCGGTTCCGTCGGCGGTACGGTCGATGGCGACGCCGAGTGGTTCATGGACTACCGCAACGCCGACGGCTCGATCGCCCAGATGTGCGGGAACGGGCTGCGCGTGTTCGTCCGGTACCTGCTCGCGGAGGGGCTCGCGACGCTCGCGCCGGGGGAGACGCTGCGGGTGGGGACCCGCGCCGGCGTCCTCGGGGTGCGGCGGGCCGACGGTGACCGGCTCACCGTCGCGATGGGCCGGTTCGGCCTGCCCGGCGGCGCCGAGGCGCTCGCCCGGGGCAGCGACGCCGTCGTCGAGGTCGCGGGCCTCGACGGGGCGCGGCCCGGCCTGTCCGTCACGATGCCGAACCCGCACGTCGTCATCGCGGTCGCGACGCCGGAGGAGCTCGCGGGCGCGGACCTGACGCGCGCCCCGCGGGTCGTGCCGGTTCCGGACGAGGGGACGAACGTCGAGATCGTCCAGGTGCTCGGCGAGACGCCCGAGGGGACCGCCGCGGCCGAGGGTGCCGTCGACGGGAGCCTCGGTGACGGGAGTCCAGGCGGCGAGGTGGTCGGCGTCCTGCGGATGCGGGTGCACGAGCGGGGCGTCGGCGAGACGCTGTCCTGCGGGACGGGTGCCTGCGCCGCCGCCGTCGCGGCGCGCGTCTGGGCGGGCCCCGGGGCCCCCGACCGCTGGATCGTCCACGTCCCGGGCGGGACGCTCGGCGTCGCCGTCGCCGCGGACGACGAGGTCGAGCTGACCGGCCCGGCCGAGCTCGTCGGAACCGTCACGCTCGGCTGACGCCGGTCAGTCGCCGGCGGTCGGACGACGGACCTCCAGGACGCGGAAGCCCTTGACGCTGGCCAGGCGGGCGGTCGGTGCGCCCAGCTCGGTCGACAGCCACGCGGCGAGCGAGTCGGCGCCGAGGTTCTTGCCCACGACGAGGTAGGCGACGCCGTCCGGCGTGAGCCGCGGCAGCCAGTGCGCCAGGAGCCGGTGGAGCGCCTCCTTGCCGATCCGGATCGGCGGGTTGGACCAGACGAGGTCGAACCGCTCGTCCTCGTCCACCTCGTCCGGCAGCGACGCCGAGACGTTCGTGAGGCCGGCGGTCGCCGCGTTGGCGGCCGTGAGCGCGAGCGCGCGCTCGTTGACGTCGACCGCGACGACCCGTGCTCCGGGCGAGGCCAGCCCGAGCGCCAGCGCGATCGGACCCCAGCCGCAGCCGAGATCGAGGAACGTCCCGTCCGGCGGCGGGGTGGGGACGGTGTCGAGGAGGACCTTCGTCGCGTGGTCGAGATGGTCGGCGGAGAAGACGCCCGGGGCGGTGTGCAGGACGAGATCGCGACCGCCGAGCCGGACGTCGATGGTGCGCAGCTCCTCGGGTGTGGCCGGCCGGGCGGTGAAGTAGTGCTCGGGTTCGCTGTGCACGCCGATAGCCTAGGCACTCACACGCGAGAGCAGGGAGACGACGTGACCGAGCAGCCGCAGGGATGGACTCCGCCGAGCGGGGCCGGGGCCCCGCCGCCAGCCCCCGGAGCGCAGCCCTCGCCGTACCCGGCCCCGCCGGCGGCGCCGGGCCGGCCGGCGGCTCCGTACGGGGCCGCGCCGCCCGCCGCGCCGTACGGCGCGCCCGGTCCCTCCTACGGGGTGCCCGGCCCCTCGTACGGGGCGCCGACGACGCCGTCGCAGCCGAGCTACGGGGTGTCGGTCCCCGCGACCCCGTCCGTTCCCGGTGTCACGATTCCCGGCGCGACGCCGTACGGGGTGACGGCCCCCGGCTCGAACGCGCCGCTCGCCCCCCGCGGCCGTCCCCTCGTCGGCGCCCTCCTGGCGCTCCTCACCATCCCGCTCGCGGTCGCGGCCTGGGTGCTCGTGTGGCGGATGGGGGTCGTCGTCGGCTTCCTCGCCTTCTTCATCCCCGCCATCGCGCTCCAGCTCTACGTCTGGGGCGCGCGGCGTCAGCCGGGCGGTGGCGCCAAGCTCTACCTCGTGGTGATCTCGCTCCTGGCCGCGGTGCTCGCGCTCGTCGGGGCGATGGCCAGCGACATCTGGACGGTCGCGGGCGGGCGCTACACCGGTCCGTTCGACCCGGCGTTCATCCAGCGGGTGCTCGACGTCGTCTCGACGCCGGCCCCGTGGCGCGCCCTCGTCCAGCACAACACGATCGGCATCGTCTTCATGGGGATCGGGCTCGCGATCGGGATGCTCCGGATCGGCGGGGCCGGCAAGGAGACCCCGTCTCGGCCGGCCTGAACCCCGTCGCCACTGCGGGGTCAGCGTCGAGAGCTGTCCACCGTCGGGTGAGATGCGCGGCCGTCACCAACCGACTTCGCTGACCGAGAATTCCCTGGGAGCGGACCGGCCCCCGTGGGACGATGGTGGGACCGCCGCGGCACCGGGAACGTCCCCGATCCGCGGCCCACACCGATCGACGAAGTGAGGACCGTGACCCAGTACTCCGATGACCCCGGCCGCCCGACCGAGACCCGGGAGGCCGACGAGCGCGCTACCCAGGAGGCCCGGCGCGTCGTCGAGCGCATCCTCGCTCGATCGGGGACGGCCCTCATGGAGGACGCGTCGCACAGCGAGGCCGACGGGGACCAGCTCGATCTCGAGGAGCGCTCGGCGCTGCGTCGCGTCGCCGGTCTGTCCACCGAGCTCGACGACGTCACCGAGGTCGAGTACCGCCGGCTGCGCCTCGAGCGCGTCGTGCTCGTCGGACTCTACGCCTCGGACGCCGAGAGCGCGGAGATCTCGCTGCGCGAGCTGGCGGCGCTCGCCGAGACGGCCGGCTCGCAGGTGCTCGACGGGCTGCTCCAGCGGCGTCGGCTGCCCGACCCCGGCACCTACCTCGGGACGGGCAAGGCTCAGGAGCTCGCCGGCATCGTGGCCGACACCGGCGCCGACACGGTCGTCGTGGACGGCGAGCTGGCTCCGTCGCAGCGGCGTGCGCTGGAGGACGTGGTCAAGGTCAAGGTCGTCGACCGGACCGCGCTCATCCTCGACATCTTCGCCCAGCACGCCAAGTCCCGGGAGGGCAAGGCCCAGGTCGAGCTCGCCCAGCTCGAGTACCTCCTGCCGCGCCTGCGCGGCTGGGGCGAGTCGATGTCCCGCCAGGCGGGTGGTCAGGTGGGCGGCGCGGGCGCCGGCATGGGCTCGCGCGGTCCCGGTGAGACGAAGATCGAGCTGGACCGTCGCCGCATCCGCAACCGGATGGCGAAGCTGCGCCGTGAGCTCAAGGCGATGACCCCGGCCCGCGAGGCGAAGCGCGCCCAGCGCCTGTCCTCACCCATCCCGCAGGTCGCGATCGCCGGCTACACCAACGCCGGCAAGTCCTCGCTGCTCAACCGCCTCACCGGTGCTGGCGTGCTCGTCGAGAACGCGCTGTTCGCGACGCTCGACCCGACGGTCCGGCGAGCCGAGACGCCGGACGGGCGCACCTACACGATCGCGGACACGGTGGGCTTCGTCCGCTCCCTGCCGCACCAGCTCGTCGAGGCGTTCCGCTCGACGCTCGAGGAGGTCGACGACGCGCACCTGCTGCTCCACGTCGTCGATGCGGCGCACCCCGACCCCGAGAGCCAGATCGCCGCGGTCCGCGAGGTGCTCGCGGACATCGACCTCGGCTCGGTCCCCCAGGTGCTCGTGCTCAACAAGGCCGACCTGGCCTCGCCCGAGGCCCTGGCCCGGCTCTCCGGCGTCGCCGAGCACACCGTCGCGGTGTCGGCCTTCACCGGTGAGGGCGTCGAGGAGCTGCGCGAGCTCATCGCCGAGCTCCTGCCGCGACCGGCGGTCGAGCTCGACGTCGTCGTGCCCTACACGCGCGGCGACCTCGTCAGCCAGGCGCACGCGACGGGCGAGGTGCTGGCCGTCGACCACCTCGAGCACGGCACGCGCCTGCGCGCCCGGGTCGACGCCGCGCTGGCGGCCGCGATCCAGACCGTCGCGCGGGTGTCGGGCGTCGCCGGTGCCGCCGCGGAGGCCGACGCGTCCGCGGTCGAGGCCGACGCGCCGGCCGCCGACGGCGACGTCCGCGGCGCCGACTGACCGCGTGACGGGTGCTGACCGGGTGGTGACGGACGTGGGGCAGGTCGACGCGGCCCTGGACGCCGTCGTCGCCGCCCTCGGCGGAGCGCGGCGCGAGGGACAGCACGCCATGGCGCGCGAGGTGGCGAACGCGCTGGAGGACGGCGTCCCACTCCTCGTCGAGGCCGGTACCGGAACGGGCAAGTCGTTCGCCTACCTCGTCCCCGCCGTGCTGGGCGCGGTGACCCGCGGCGAGCGCGTCGTCGTCTCGACGGCGACGCTCGCGCTGCAGCGGCAGATCCTCGTCAAGGACCTCCCGCTCGTCGCCGACGCGCTCGAGCCGCTGCTGCCGCGCCCCGTCGAGGCCGCCGTCCTCAAGGGCTGGCACAACTACCTCTGCCGGCAGAAGATTGCCGGCGGCTACCCCGAGGAGTCGGGCGGCGGGCTGTTCGACCTGCCGGCACCGGTCGAGCACCCGGCCGGCGACGTCGACGAGACGCTCGGCGACCAGGTCGTCCGGCTGCGGACCTGGGCCGAGGAGACCTCGACCGGGGATCGCGACGATCTCGTGCCGGGCGTGACCGACCGGGCGTGGCGACAGGTGTCGGTGACGAAGATGGACTGCCTCGGAGCGCGCTGCCCCATGCTCGCCGAGTGCTTCCCCGAGCGGGCGAAGGTCGCGGCGCACGAGGCCGACCTCGTCGTGACCAACCACGCGATGGTCGGGATCGCCGCGTCGGGCTCGCCCGGCGTGCTGCCCGAGCACGACGCGCTCATCGTCGACGAAGCGCACGAGCTCGTCGCGCGCTCCCGAGCCGCCGCGACGGCGGAGCTGTCCGTCGGGGCGCTCCTGCGCACGACGTCGCTGGTCCGCCGGCACGGCGGCGTCGTCCTGCCGGAGCTCGACGAGGCGATCGAGCGCCTGGCCGTCGGCCTCACCGGAACCTCGCCTGGCCGGCTGCCCGACGGGCTCACCCCGGAGCTGGCGGAGATCGTCACGCTCCTCGGCGCGGCCTGCCGCGAGGGACTGACCGCCACCAAGCCCGGGCCCGGCCAGGGGAGCGGGCCGCCCGACGGCGGTCTGGTCATGGCGCGCTCCGCCCTCACCATCGCCCTGGAGATCACCGACCGGCTGCTGTCGGACTCGGTCGCGAACCGGCGCGACGTGCTGTGGTGCGAGGAGTACCGCGACGGCACGCGACGCCTGCGGATCGCGCCGCTGGAGGTCGCCGGCCTGCTGGCCGAGAACCTGTTCGCCGAGCGCGCCGCCGTCCTGACGTCGGCGACGCTGCGGATCGGCGGGTCGTTCGCGACGACCGCCGGCGAGGTGGGGCTGTTCGGCGACGACACCTACCGCGCGCTGGAGGTGCCCGCGCCGTTCGACTACGCGAGCCAGGCGATCCGATACGTCGCCGCCCACCTCCCGCCGCCGGGGCGCACCCCCGGCGAGGAGATGCTCGCGGAGCTGACCGAGCTCGTCGTCGCCTCGCGCGGCGGCGTCCTCGGGCTGTTCTCCTCGCGCCACGCCGCCGAGGTGGCCGCCGAGCGGGTCAGGGCGGCGAGCGGGCTACCGGTGCTGTGCCAGGGCGACGACTCGCTTCCGGCGCTCGTCGCCGCCTTCCGCGAGGGGCACGAGGTGTCGCTGTTCGGGACGCTCTCGCTCTGGCAGGGCGTCGACGTCCCGGGGTCGACCAGCCGGCTCGTCGTCATCGACCGCATCCCGTTCCCGCGCCCGGACGACCCCGTCATCCAGGCCCTCGGCGACGTGGCGCGCAGCCGCGGGCGCAACGAGTTCATGTCCGTCTCGGTGCCGCACGCGGCGCTGCTGCTGGCGCAGGGCGTCGGGCGGCTCGTGCGCTCGACGCAGGACCGCGGCGTCGTGGCGGTGCTCGACTCGCGTCTCGCCACGGCTCGCTACGGCTCGTTCCTGCGGGCCTCGCTCCCACCGATGTGGCCGACCACGGACCCGACCGTCGTGCGGTCGGCTCTGGCGCGGCTGGCGGTGCTGCCCTCTAGGATCGAGGAGTGAGCATCGAGCCCCGTCCGTACCAGACCGTCGCGATCGTGGGAGCCGGCTCGGTCGGCGCCACTCTCGCCTACGCCGCGCTCGTCCGCGGCGCCGCGCGCCGCGTCGTCCTCTACGACGTCAACCGGGCCAAGGTGACCGCCGAGGCGGCCGACATCGGTCACGGCACCGAGTTCATGCACCAGGCGACGATCGAGGGCAGCGACGACATCGAGATCTGCCGCAACGCGGACATCGTGGTCTTCACGGCCGGCGCGAAGCAGGATCCCGGCCAGAGCCGGATGGAGCTGGCCGCCAAGACGGTCGGGCTCGTGCAGAAGGTGATGCCGACGCTGGTCGACATCGCGCCGGACGCCGTCCACATGATGGTGACGAACCCGGTCGACGTGGTCACCTACGCCGCCCAGAAGGTCACCGGCCTGCCGACGCACCAGATCTTCGGCTCCGGCACCGTCCTTGACTCCTCCCGGCTGCGCTACCAGATCTCGCGCGAGTGCGGCGTCGCGGTGCAGAACGTGCACGCGTACGTGCTCGGCGAGCACGGCGACAGCGAGGTCCCGATCTGGAGCTCCGCGAGCATCGGCGGCGTGCCCCTGCTGGAGTGGCTCGGGCCGGACGGTCGGCCGCTGTTCACGGACAGCGTGCGCGAGCGCATCGGGTACGACACCGTCCACGCCGCCTACGAGATCATCGAGGGCAAGGGCGCGACGAACTACGCCGTCGGCCTCGCCGTCACGCGGATCATCGAGGCCGTGCTGCGCAACGAGCACCGGGTGCTGCCGGTCTCGACGCTCGTCAACGACGACCTCCTGGGCATCCGGGACGTCTGCCTGTCTATGCCGACGATCGTCGACGCCCGCGGGGCCGTCGAGCGGCTCGGGATCCCGATGAGCTCGTTCGAGCTGCAGCGTCTCCACGCGAGCGCGGTCGCGCTGCGCGAGGCGGCCCGCAGCCTCGGCTTCTAGCCGGTACCCGGTCGGTCGGTCGGCGCGGTCCGGCTGGCGGGTGCGCGACTGGAACTCGCGATCGCTGGATGCGCCTGCTGGCGGCTGCTGCGGCCGTGGCCACCCGTGAACCGGGTGACTGGGTCGATGCGGTCGGGACGTGGCCACGGTGATCGCCCTGGCCACGCTCGGCCCGGCTGGTGTTGGTGAGGCGGTCCGGTGGCGGCCACCGCGACCGCCATGACCCCCGGGGCCGGACCGCTGCCGCCGCCACTGGGGCTAGGCCGTGGCCACCCGTGAACCGCGTGACCGCGCCGATACGGCCCGGACGTGACCACGCGGGCCGCGCTGACCACCCGCGGCCCGGCTTGGGCCGGAGCAGGCCGGCTAGACGCGACGCAGGACCGCGACGACGCGGCCGAGGATCTGGGCGTGCGTGCCGTCGATGGGGGAGAAGGCGGAGTTGGCGGGCAGGAGCCACACGCCGTCGGGGCCGCGGCGGAACGTCTTGACCGTCGCCTCCCCGTCGATCATCGCGGCGACGATCTCGCCGTTCTCGGCGACGTTCTGCTGACGCACGACGACCCAGTCGCCGTCGCAGATCGCAGCCTCGATCATCGACTCACCGACGACCTCGAGGAGGAAGAGCTCGCCGTCGCCGACGATCCGCCGCGGGAGCGCGAACACGTCCTCGACGCTCTGCTCCGCGAGGATCGGGCCGCCCGCAGCAATGCGGCCGACGAGGGGGACGTAGGAGGTCGCCGCGTTCGGCGGCTCCGGCAGCAGGATGGGGCGGACGGCCTCAGCGGCGACGTCGCCGCCGGTCTCGTCGGCGTCGGGCGTGAACCCGGCCGGCCGCAGCGGCGTCCCGGCGCGGGCGACCTGGGCGGCGGTCTCGGCGTCGGTGCGGGGCGTGAGCCCGGGGACCGCCGACACCATGGGCGCCTCGGCGACGACCTCCATGGCGCGCGGACGCATCGGGTCGCGACGCAGGTACCCCTTGTCCTCGAGCTGCTGGAGCTGGTGCTTGACGCTCGAGGGGGAGGCGAGCCCGACCTCCTCGCCGATCTCGCGCATGCTCGGCGGGTAACCGCGCTCGGTGATGCTGCGGCGGATCACGTCGAGCACCGCGCGCTGCCGCACGGTGAGCACCCGAGGGTCTCGTGCCATCGTTCCGTCTCCTCCTCCTCGCCCGGTCCGGTCCGAGCGTCCGCGGCGGCTGCCCCGGCGACCGCCCGACGGATAGATGTCGGACCTCGATGGTGTGCTGCTGCCTAGGTCAAGCGTAGGCGATCGAACACCGGATCGTGCGACACGTGTTCGAACGGAGTGTCGACAACGCGGGGCCGATGGGTTACTGTGTCGAACAGACGTACGACGCACACTAGTTCGAAGGAGTGTCGAGATGAGCACCATGGTGATGAACCGTCCGGCGATGACTCGTGGGACCGTGCGCCGCGTGCCGGAGCCGGCGAACGGGTCGGTCCGGATGCGGCTGACCCGTCGTGGGCGCATCGTGGTCGTGACGCTCGCCGCGCTCCTCGGCTTCGGCATCGCCCTGTCGGCCGAGCGCGCGGTCGCGACGTCGACCGTGGATCCCGTCTCGTACGAGACCGTGTACGTCGCCCCCGGCGAGAGCCTGTGGAGCATCGCCAGCGGGATCGCGGGGGAGCGGGACGTGCGTGATGTCGTCGCCGCCCTCGAGGAGCTGAACGGGCTCACGAGCTCGCAGCTCCAGGTCGGGCAGGAGCTGCTCGTCCCCGCGGACGGCTTCTAGACCGAGCTCGTCGCGGACGGCGCCGACGCGCCGGGTCCTCCGTGGAAGAATGGTCATCCCGCTCGGCCCTCGGGCGGGGTCGCCATCGGAGGGACTCTCGCGGTGCACTGCCCGTACTGCCGACACACCGACTCCCGAGTCGTCGACTCACGCACGAGCGAGGACGGCTCCTCGATCCGGCGTCGGCGCCAGTGCCCGGAGTGCGGCCGCCGGTTCACCACCGTGGAGACCACGAGCCTCTCGGTCGTGAAGCGCTCCGGCGTGGTCGAGCCGTTCTCCCGGGACAAGGTCGTCGCGGGTGTCCGCAAGGCCTGCCAGGGACGCCCGGTCTCGGACGACTCGCTCGCCCTGCTCGCCCAGCGCGTGGAGGAGACGGTGCGGGCCACCGGGTCGGCCGAGATCGACGCGCACGACGTCGGTCTCGCGATCCTCGGGCCGCTGCGCGAGCTGGACGAGATCGCCTACCTGCGCTTCGCCTCGGTCTACCAGAGCTTCACGACGCTCGAGGACTTCGAGGCCGCCATCAGCGGCCTGCGCGCCGACCGGCTCGGTGAGTCGGCGGACGAGGTCGCGGTCGTCGACCCCGTCGCCTGAGCGCCCAGCCGCAACCGCCCGAACGTCTCGGCCCCGTCGCCCGAGCGCCGAGGCTCAGCTCCCAGAGCGCCGAGCCCCAGCGGCCCGAACGCCCAGCCCCAGCGGCCCGAACTCCGAGCCTCAGCCGATCTCGATGACGCGCGCGCGGATCGTCGTCGGGAGCGCCTCGAGCTCGCTCAGCAAGTCGGCGGACAGGCCCCCGCCGACGTCGGTGACGGCGTAGCCGAACTGGCCGCGCGTCCCGAGCACCTGGTACTCGACGTTCGCGCCGCTGCGCGAGAGGTCCTCGTTGAGCTGAGCCATGACGCCGGGGACGTTGCGGTGCAGCAGCGTCACTCGGTGCGCCCCCGGCCGCGGGGCCTCGAGCACGAGACCGGGCAGGTTGACGGAGAGGTTCGTCGCCCCGGTCGCCTGGTAGTCGCGCAGCTTGTTCGCCACGAAGATGCCGATGTCGTGCTGCGCCTCCTCGGTCGAGCCGCCGACGTGCGGCGTGAGGATGACGTTGTCGAGCCCGCGCAGCGCGCTGTCGAAGGAGTCGCCCTTCGACTTCGGCTCGGTCGGGAACACGTCGACGGCCGCACCCGAGAGCGAGCGGTCGAGGATGCGCTCGCGCAGCGCGTCGTAGTCGACGAGGAAGCCGCGGGACAGGTTGAGGAACAGCGCGCCCGGACGCATCGCGGCGAACTGCGCGGCGCCGAACATCCCGGCGTTGCCGGGACGGCCGTCGACGTGCAGCGTCACGACGTCCGCCTGCCCCAGCAGGTCGTCGAGCGAGCCGACCCGCTTGGCGTTGCCCAGGGCGAGCTTCTCCGCGGTGTCGTAGAAGATCACGCTCATGCCGAGCGCCTCGGCGACCACCGAGAGCTGCGTGCCGATGTTGCCGTAGCCGACGATCCCGAGCGTGCGTCCGCGGACCTCGTGCGCGCCGTCGGCCGACTTGTTCCAGACGCCCTTGTGGAGCGAGGAGTTCTGCACCGTGAGCCGGCGGCTGAGCGCGATGATCTCGGCGAGCACGAGCTCCACGACGGAGCGCGTGTTCGAGAACGGCGCGTTGAACGCCGCGACGCCGCGCTCGGCGGCGGCCGCGAGGTCGATCTGGTTCGTCCCGATGCAGAAGGCGCCGACGGCGTCGAGCTCGGAGCGCGCCAGCACCTCGGAGCTCACCTGCGTCTTCGACCGGATCCCGAGCAGCGAGACGCCGTCGAGCGCCTCGATCAGCTCCTCCTCGTCGAGAGCACCCCTGCGGTTCTCGACGTCGTAGCCGGCCTCGGTCAGGATGTCCGTGGCGAGCGGGTGGATGTTCTCGAGAAGGAGGGCGCGTGGCACCCGGCCATTCTCCCCTCCCGCGCGGAGGCACCCAAATCCGTCTCACGACGAGATCCCGGGCGCCCTGGAGGTCCCGGCCGCGGCGCTCAGTCGTGCGGCAGGTCGCGCACGTCGAGCCCGTCGGGCAGCGCGCCGAGCAGCGTGAGCCGGCGCGTCGTGCGGGTCATCGCGACGTAGGCGTCGCCCGGGCCGAGGTGCGCGACGTCGATCGCCACGACCGCGTCGAACTCCAGCCCCTTCGCCTCGACGGGATCGAGCACGACGAGCTGCCGGGTGAGGTCGACGCCGGGCGCGTCGAGCTCGGCCCGCAGTCGGTCCACCTGGTCGATCGGCGCGATGACGCACGTCGTCCCACCCAGCTCGAGCGACTCGCGCACCGCGCTCGGCAGGTCGCGCCCGATCCGCAGCGAGCCCGGGACGTCGCGGGCGGAGGTCACGGGCGCCACGTCCGGGTGCAGCCCCTCGCGCCGCAGGCTCTCGTGGAGCACGTCCGTCGCGGCGTCCATCACGGTGCGCGGCGTGCGGTAGTTGATGGTGAGCTGGGCGAGTCGCCAGGACCGGTCGAGGTCGTCGAACACGTCGGCCCACCGGCGCGCGCCGGCGCCGCTCGACGTCTGGCCCGTGTCGCCCACCACGGTGAACGACCGGCTCGGGCACCGGCGCAGCAGGCTGCGCCACGCCATCGGCGACAGCTCCTGCGCCTCGTCGACCACGACGTGACCGTAGGTCCACGACCGGTCGGCGGCCGCGCGCTCGGCCGTCGTCATGAGCGGGCCGGACTCCGCCATGCGCGAGGCGAGCTGCTCGGCCGTGACCTCGGGCAGACCGCTGCCGCCCGGCTGGTAGGACGCGAGCGTCGAGCGGGCGTACTCGAGCTCCTCCCGCGCCTGCTGTGCCGCCGCGACCTCGGCTGCCTGACGCTCGGGGTCGATCGGGTCGCCGATCAGCTCCCACGCCTCGTCCAGCAGCGGCACGTCGGCGACCGTCCACGGGTGGTCGGCGTCGCGCTGGAGCAGGTGCCGGTCGCGCGCCGACATGCCGGGCGCGGCCTCGGCGAGCCGGTGCGGCTTGGTCAGCAGGTCGCGGACGAGGCCCTGCGCGCTGAGCGGGAACCAGGCGAGGTTGAGCGCGACGCGCACGTCCCGGTGGCTGCGCAGGTCCTCGACCACCTCCGCGACGTCCTCGGCCGCGAGGTCGGCGCCCGTCTCCTGCGCGTACTGCTTCGCGAGCGTCTGGAGCATCGTCCGGACGAACACCACGCGCGCCGCGTTGTGCGACTGGTGCGCTCGCCGGGCCCGCGTCCGGGCGGCGGCCACGTCGTCGGGCCGGATCTCGAGGTCGACCGAGCCGAGCCGGAACCGCACCGGCTCCGCCGGCACGCGCTGCCGCGCCGCCACGGCGCGCGCGATGATCGCGCCCCACCCGCGTCGTCCCTTGATCCGGGCGACGGCGTCGGACTCCGTCCCCGTGGCCGTGATGCCGGGCAGGAGCGTCGACATCGTCGTCGACACCACGCCGGTCTCACCGAGCGCGGGGAGGACCTTCTCGATGTAGCGCAGGAACGCGTCGGACGGTCCGACGAGCAGCACGCCGGAGCGCGACATCCGCTCGCGGTGCGCGTAGAGCAGGTAGGCGGCGCGGTGCAGCGCGACGGCGGTCTTGCCCGTCCCCGGCCCGCCCTGGACCACCAGGACGCCCTCGACGTCGGACCGGATGATCTCGTCCTGCTCGGCCTGGATCGTCGCGACGATGTCCTGCATCCGGCCGGTGCGGTGCTCGCCCAGCGCCGCCATCAGCGCGCCCTCGCCCGCCAGCGAGCTGCGGTGCTCCGGGTCGAGCGCCTCGGCGTCCAGCACGTCGTCCTCGATCCCGACGACGCGGCGATCCCGCGTGGTCAGGTGCCGCCGGCGCACGACGCCGGCCGGGTGCGCGGCCGTCGCCTGGTAGAACGGGCGGGCCGCCGGCGCACGCCAGTCCGTGAGGATCGGCGTGTGCTCGGTGTCCGAGAGGCCGACGCGGCCGACGTAACGCGGTCCGCGCGACGCGTCGTCGCCGTCCGCCGCGTCCGTCGACCCGGGCGCCAGGTCGAGGCGCCCGAAGACGAGCTTGTGCTCGACGGCGTCGTATGTGGCGAGCCGGTCCGCGTACATCGCGGCGAACGAGTCGCGCTCGGACCGCGCCTGGTGGGTGCCCTCGGCCCGCGTCGCGCGCACCTGCGCGAGGCTCGACGCGGCCTGGCCGCGCAGGTCGTCCAACCGGCCGTACACCTCGTCGACGACACCCTGCTCGAGGGCGAGCTGTGCGCCCAGCGCGGTGTCATCGTGCTCGGGATCGGTCACGCACGCCTCCTCGCCGCCGGGTGGACCGGCCGTCCATTATGGCACCCGGACACCCCTCGTCCGCGCTCACGCGGACGGCCGCGGCCCTCCGCGCGAGCGGGAGCGCACGCGGGAATGGCGGGTGCCCCCGATGCGTTGACCACGACAGAACTCGTCCGCCCCTCGACCGACCCCGTCGGCGAGGACGCGGGTGCCCAGCACCCGACCACGACACCGGGAGGCGTCATGGAACCGTCCGCCCTGTTCACCTGGAACCTGCCCGCCGGCACCCCGGCGGGCACCCCTCAGCTCCCGACGCACCACGGCGTCCCCGCCGTCGTGAACGAGGAGTCCGAGGACGCCGGCCTCACGCTCCCGACGACGCTCGACGAGGTCGAGGCGCCCGTCCTCGTGCACGCGATGCGGGGAGCCATCGACGCCGGCCACGCCGGCGCGCTCGTCGCCGGCCACCTCCTGGCCGCCCATCCGACGCGACGCGTGGCGACGTTCGACGTCGAGGAGCTGCTCGACTACCGCTCGCGCCGGCCCGTCGTCACGTTCGACCGCACGGCGTACACCGACTACGCGACGCCGCAGCTCGCGCTCGACTACGTCGCGACCGCCGACGGCGGCATGCTCCTGCTGCACGGCGTCGAGCCGGACCTGCGCTGGGAGACCTTCTCCACGGCGGTGCGGGAGATCGTCGAGCGGCTCGGCGTGCGCACGACCGTCGCGCTCCAGGGCATCCCGATGGGGGTGCCGCACACGCGGCCCGTCTCGGTCACCGAGCACGCGACGCGGGAGGACCTCGTCGAGCCGGCCCCGGAGCTGTTCGGGACCGTGCAGGTGCCGGGGACGGCCGCGTCCCTGCTCGAGCTGCGCCTGGGCGAGCACGGTCACGACGCCATGGGCTTCGCCGTCCACGTCCCGCACTACCTCGCGCAGACCGAGTACCCCGCGGCCGCCGCGGAGCTGCTGCGGCGCCTCGCCCGCGTGACGGAGCTCCCGCTCGACACCGGAGCCCTCGACCGGGCCGCCGGCACCATGCGCGTCGAGATCGACCGCCAGGTGGCCGAGGCCCCCGAGGTCGCGTCGCTCGTCAGCGCGCTGGAGCAGCAGTACGACGCCTACGTCGAGGCGGCCGGGAAGAGCCTGCTCGCCGGGACGCACGTCCCGAGCGCCGACGAGATCGGCGCCCAGTTCGAGGCGTTCCTCGCCGCGCAGGCGGGGGAGGACTCGGACGACGACGGGGACGGCTCGCTCGGCGGCCCCCACGAGGCCTGAGCTCCATCGGCGGAATGTGGTGGCGCACGGGCGCCTCGCTCTGGCAGAATAGGGCCGTTGCACCAGGTTTCTCGCATGTTCGATGATCTTCGTCTGGCGTGGGATCACTGCTGCACGTGGTCGGGGACACAAGGTCGCCGGCCGTGATTCCTCCGGAAGGACAACGCATGACGCAGGGAACCGTGAAGTGGTTCAACCCTGACAAGGGCTGGGGCTTCATCGCCCCGGAGACCGGTGGCCCGGACATCTTCGTCCACTACAAGGCCATCACGGGTGACGGCTTCCGCACCCTCGACGCCGACCAGAAGGTCGAGTTCGACATCACCGAGGGCGACAAGGGCCCGCAGGCCGTCAACGTTCGCGCCATCTGACGCGACGCCTTCTTCTGGCGAAGGCCGCTTCCCTCCGGGGAGGCGGCCTTCGTCGTTTCCGGATGGCATTCCCGGAATGTCCCGACCCGCGAGTCCCAGCGTCGGGAGAAGGTTCCGCGGGGCGGGTGACCGGCCAGATGCCGGTCGACGTTCCCGGGCGGGTGGCGGACGGCGGGCGGCGCGCAGGAATGGGCCGGGTCAGTGACCCGCGGGCGTCGGCTCGTCGACGCTCGGGCCTGCGGCGGGCCCCTCGTCCGTGCTCGCGCTCGCGGCGGCGGCGCGCGAGGCGCGCACCCAGGGGTCGTCCGCGTCCAGCTCGGCGTCGTCCAGCGGTGCGTGCGTTCCGACGAAGTCGTCGAGCTCCCGCCCCGTGACCAGCCGGACCGGCGCCGGCAGCCCGAGCAGCCGCCGGGCCAGCCCCGCGTCGAGCTCCGTGTCGCCGGCGAGGACGACGAGGTTGCCGAACCGTCGGCCCTTGAGGATCGGCGGCTCGACGGCGAGCGCGACGTGCGGGAAGACCGCTCGCGCGGTGGCGACCTCGCGCCGGGCGACGGGCAGCGGGGGCGTGTCGACCAGGTTGCCGAGGTAGAGGCCGCCCGGGCGCAGGACGTCGGCTGCGGCGGTGAGGAACTGCGCCGTCGTCAGGTGGGTCGGCACGCGGGCGCCGGCGAACGCGTCCCGGACCACGGCGTCGAACGAGCCGGGTCGCATCGTCGCCAGGCTGGCGCGCGCCTCGCCGACGCGGACCCGCAGCCGCGGGGCCCGGGGGAGCGCGAACCACTCCCGCGCCAGCTCGGCCATCCGGCCGTCGAGCTCCACCACGACGTGCCGACTGCCAGGGGCCGCCTCGGCGAGCGCACGGGCGAAGGCGCACGCGGCGCCGCCGAGGTGGAGGACGCGCGCGGTCGAGCCGGGCTCGGCGAGGTCCCCGAGCGCGAGCCGCATCTGCTGCATGTACTCGAACTCGAGGTGGTGCGGGTCGTCCAGATCGATGTAGGAGGACTCGACGCCGTTGACGTAGACCATGAGCCCACCCGGCCGGTCGGGGTCCGGCTCGAGCTCGACCGTCCCGGTGTCGATCGCGACGAGGGTCGAGAGCGGGAGATCCTGGGTCGAGCCGCCGACCGAACCGCGGCGCCGCTGATCCCCACGCATGGCAGCGATCGTACGCCGCTTGCCTCACCCGTACATGTGTTCGATACTGGACGGATGGAGCGACCGGAGGACGTCGAGGGCGCGCGCGTGCTGCCCGGCGACGACACCGGCGCCAGCATCCTGCACGTCGACATGGACGCCTTCTTCGCCTCGGTCGAGCTGGCCGAGCGCCCGGGGCTGCGCGGGCAGCCGCTGGTCGTCGGCGGCCGGGAGCGCGGCGTCGTGCTCGCGGCGACCTACGAGGCGCGGGCGTTCGGGATCCGCTCCGGCATGCCGATGGCCTCGGCCCTGGCGCGCCTGCCGTCCGTCGTGGTGGTCCCGCCGGACCACGAGCGCTACCGCGTCGTGTCGCACCGGGTCATGGCGATCCTCGCGGACGTGACGCCGCTGGTGCAGCAGGTCTCGGTCGACGAGGCGTTCCTCGACGTGGCCGGTGCCCGGCGGCTCCTCGGCTCGCCCGCCACGATCGGCGCCGCGATCCGGAACCGGATCCGGGAGGAGCTGGGACTGCCGGCGTCGGTCGGTGCCGCGGCGACCATGTCGCTCGCCAAGATCGCCTCCCAGCGGGCGAAGCCGGACGGGATGCTCGTCGTGCCGCCCGAGGCGTCGACCGCGTTCCTCCACCCGCTGCCCGTCTCCGTCATCTGGGGGGTCGGTGAGGCGACGGGGGAGCGGCTCGCCGAGCTCGGGGTGCGCACGGTCGGTGAGCTGGCCGCCATCCCGCTCCGCACGCTCGCGGCGAAGGTCGGCGCGGCCTCGGCCCACCACCTGCACGAGCTGGCGTGGGCCCGTGACGCCCGGCCCGTGACGCCGACCCGCGTCGAGAAGTCGGTCTCGCACGAGCACACCTTCCCGACCGACGTCCACGACCGGGACGAGCTCGCGCGGACCGTCCTCGCGCAGAGCCACGCCGTCGCGCGGCGGCTGCGCGCCGGCGGGATGCTCGCGCGCGGCGTCACGATCAAGGTCCGGCACGCCGACTTCACGACGCTGACCCGCTCGCGCCGGCTCGAGGTGCCGACCGATGTCGCGGCCGAGCTGTACCGGTCGGCTCGCGGGCTGCTCGCGGCGCTCGAGCTGCCGCCGATCGGCGTCCGGCTCATCGGCGTGCGGGCCGACGACGTCACGCCCGCCGCGTCGACGCCCGTCCAGCCCCTGCTCGGCGGGGACGACGGGGCGCACCGGGCGATCGAGACGGCGCTCGACGACGTCGGCCGCCGGTTCGGCTCGCGCGCCTCGACGGCGGCCTCGCTCCTGCCCGCGCGGGCCGCCGACCCGGCCGCGGACGCCGCCCCGGCGTCGACGTCGGACCGCCGGGTCCGTCCGCCCGTCGTGCCCGGTCGATCGGCGGCTGTCGCGGACGGCGATGGGCGCTTATCCTAGGAGTGTCGAGGTCGTTCGAGGAGGACACCATGCCCCTGTCGGAGTACGAGCAGCGCGTGCTGGCGCAGATGGAGCAGCAGCTCAGCTCCGACGACCCGAAGCTGGCCGAGACCTTCACCGGCTCGGCTCCGGCCGTCGGTCCCCGCGCCGCGTCGCGGGTGCTGCTGGGTGTCGTCGTCGCGGCCCTCGGCCTCGGCGTCATCGTGGTCGGGCTGGCTCAGGGACTGTCCTGGCTCGGCATCATCGGCTTCCTCGTCATGTTCGGCGGCGTCCTCCTGTCGATGTCGCGCGGCAAGGCCACCGAGGGCGTTCCGCCCGGCGGCAGCGGCGGCGCCAAGCCGGCCGGCCCGCGCAGCCAGGGCCCGTCGCCCTTCATGTCGCGTCTCGACGAGCGGTGGGACCGCCGGCGCGGCGAGCGCTGAGTCACCACCCGCGCCGCCGGCCGGTCTGCTTCCTCCCGTCCCTCTTCTCTCGCCCTCCCGCGCGCTGCCCCCGCGTTCGCGATCCGGTGGCTGACGCCGGAGGGCCTCCCCGTCCGGCCCGTCCTCGCTGAGCCGCGCCGTCGAGCCCGGCGCCTGCCCGCGCCCGCCACGTCGCTCCCCGGACGCCCTCCACTCGGCTCCCCGGACGTTCTCCACTCGGCTCCCGCGAGCGTCCTCCACTCCGCTCCCCGGACGCCCTCCACTCCGCTCCCCGTCCGCGGCCGTCCCCGCGTGATCCGCACCGTTCCGGGGCTTCCTCGCGCCGGCGCGAGCCTGCCCGCGCCCTGAACCGCACCCGTGAGCCGCCGTCGGCGCCCCCTCTCCGCCCGGTCGCGGGCCGCGCGCTCCACTCTCCTCCACGGCATCTGACCTGCGACAACGCACCTCTTGCGGCGCGTCGCGCCCTGATGGCGTGGTCAAAGTGGAGGGTTGTGGAGTAATGTGGAGGAACCAGGCGGGACAGGGCGGGAGGTGAGACGCGTGCTCATCGGCACCTTCACGCCCAAGCTCGACGACAAGGGGCGGCTCATCCTTCCTGCCAAGTTCCGCGAGGAGCTCGCGCCGGGTCTCGTCATGACCCGCGGCCACGAGAAGTGCCTCTTCGTCTTCCCGATCTCCGAGTTCTCGACGCTCCAGGCCCAGCTCAAGGCGGCCCCGCTCACCTCGAAGCAGTCGCGCGACTTCAACCGCGTCCTGCTCTCTGGCGCGCACGACGAGATCCCGGACAAGCAGGGCCGCGTGACGATCCCGCCGATCCTGCGGACCTGGGCCTCGCTCGAGCGCGAGCTCGCCGTGGTCGGGACCGGCAACAAGGTCGAGATCTGGGACGCGACGGCCTGGGACGCCTACCTCGAGGGCGCCTCCGCCGCGTTCGACGACGCGGCGCCGGAGGTGATGCCCGACTTCTGACCCGTATCTGTCGCGCGAGGTCTCCCACCGACGCCTCTGACGCACTTCCCCGGCGCCAGAAGCGCCCTCGGGGGGAGTCCTGGCCCGACAGGTCGCCATCCACCGCACCAGCCCCACCAGTCAGCCCGGCGCACCCGCGCCACCCGTCCACCCGGCCACACCCGGACCCGATCGCCGCGAGGAGGTGACATGACCGAGCCGAACGCATCGCCGCAGCAGGGCACCTCCCCCCGACGAGACGCGGCCGATCTCCACGTCCCCGTCCTGCGCGACCGATGCGTCGAGCTTCTCGCCCCCGCGCTGCGGGAGCCCGGCTCGGTCCTCGTCGACGGCACGCTCGGCATGGGCGGCCACTCCGAGGCGGTCCTGGAGGCCCGCCCGAACGCGAGCGTCATCGGCATCGACCGCGACCTCCAGGCGATCGACCTCGCCTCGCGTCGACTGGCGCGGTTCGGGGAGCGCTTCCGCGCCGTCCACGCGACGTACGACGAGATCGACGAGGTCGTGGCGGACGTCGTCGGCCACCCGGTGCAGGGGGTGCTGCTCGACCTCGGCGTCAGCTCGCTCCAGCTCGACGACGCCGAGCGTGGCTTCTCCTACTCCCGCCCCGCGCCGCTCGACATGCGGATGGACGCCTCCACAGGCCCCACCGCGGCCGACCTGCTGGCCGAGGACGACGAGCGCGAGCTCGCCCGGATCCTGCGCGAGTACGGCGAGGAGCGGTTCGCCCACCGCATCGCGTCCGCGATCGTCCGCGAGCGCGCGACGACGCCGCTGGAGACCTCGACCCAGCTCGCCGAGCTGGTCCAGCGCAGCGTGCCGCGGGCGTCGCAGAAGACCGGGGGACACCCGGCGAAGCGCACGTTCCAGGCCCTGCGGATCGCCGTCAACGGCGAGCTCGACATCCTCGCGGACGCGCTGCCCCGCGCGATCGAGGTGCTCGCGGTCGGCGGCCGGATCGTCGTCGAGAGCTACCACTCGCTCGAGGACCGACTGGTCAAGCGGGCCCTCGCCCGCGGCGCGACCTCGAGCGCCCCGCGCGAGTGGCCGATCGAGCCCGAGACGCACCGGCCCTACCTCGAGCTCGTCGTCCGCGGCGCCGAGAAGGCCGACGACGTGGAGCAGGCCACCAACCCGCGCGCCGCGTCGGTCCGCCTGCGGGCCGCCACCCGAACCCGACCGACCCCCGACCACATGCTCGACGCCGCCTGGAGGACCTCATGAGCGCAGCCCCCGCCCGTCTCGCGCCGCGGCCCTCCCCGCGTCCGGCCCCGGCACCCGCCCGGCCCCAGCTGCGCGTCGTCGCGCTCCACCGTCCCGAGGCCTCCCGCGTTCCGTACATCGGCCTGCTCGTGGCGATCCTTCTCGTCGCGATGCTCGGCGCGCTGTCGCTGCAGACGTCGATGGCCGCGACGTCCTACGCGATCCGCAACCGCACCGTCGAGCTGACCAACGCGCAGCAGCAGCTCGAGGCCCTCTCGACGCAGGTCGACCAGGCCAGCGCCCCGGCCCAGGTGATGGCGAAGGCGCAGGAGCTCGGGCTCGTCCCGAGCGACGGCGTCATCTACATCCGCCTGTCCGACGGCACGCTCATCGGCGGCAGCTGAGGGCTCGGCGTGGCACCCGCTGATCGCACGCGCGGCGTGTCTGCGGCCCGGCGGGACTCCCGGCGGGCAGCATCGTCGTCCATGACGGCGACGCGCGGGCGGACCCAGGCGGACGCGAAGACCCGCCAGCCCCGGGAGGCCCGCGACCCCCGCGTCCAGGCCGGGGCCAGGACCCGCACCCCCCGGACCGCCCCGCGCGCGGCGGCCCCGACGCCCCGCGCCGCGGCCGTCACGGCGGGCTCGGGGTCCGGCGGCTCAGGCGGCCCCGGCGGGAGCGCTCCCCGCGCCTGGCGCGTCGGCCCCTCCTCGCGCCGCACCCGGATCATGATCGGCGTCGTCCTGGTCGCCCTCGTCCTGTTCGCCGTGCGGCTCGTCCAGGTCCAGGTCGTCCAGGGGCCGGGGCTCGCGGAGGCGGCGTCGAGCAGCCGGATGCGCGAGTACCCGATCCACGCGCAGCGCGGCGACATCGTCGACGCCGACGGGGCGGTCCTCGCCACCTCGGTCATGACCTACGACATCCAGGTCGACCAGCACCAGATCCCGGCCTTCGTCTACTACGCGGAGGACGGCAAGACCGTGCTCGGTCGGGGCGCGTCGGCTGCGGCCGAGCTCATGGCGCCGCTCCTCGGGGTCGACGCGCACGAGCTGGGTGCCCAGCTCACCGGGTCGAACGGCGGCCTCATCATCGCGCGCAACGTCACGCCCGAGGTCCGCAACCAGCTCCTCGACCTCGGCGTCAACGGGCTCACGAGCAACCTCGAGGAGATGCGCGTCTACCCGGCGGGCGTCACCGCCGGCAGCCTCGTCGGCTGGGTCAAGAGCGACGGCGAGGGCGCCGCCGGCATCGAGTACCGGTTCGACGACCTGCTCGGCGGCACCGACGGCCTGCGCACGGGCGAGATCGGGGTCGGCGGCGTCATGATCCCCGGTGCCGGCCAGACCGTCACGCCGGCCGACAACGGCGACACCGTGCACCTGACGATCGACTCGGACCTGCAGCAGCGCAGCCAGGAGATCATCGACGCCAAGGTCGCCGAGACCGTGTCGGAGTGGGGTGCCGTCGTCGTCATCGAGGTCGGGACGGGCCGCATCCTGTCCTGGGCCGAGTCCGGCATGGTGGACCCCAACGACCCGAGCGGCTACGGCCGGCTCAACTCGCTGCAGAGCCCGTACGAGCCCGGCTCGACCGGCAAGATCCTCACCGTCGCCGCCGCGATGGAGGAGGGTCTCGTCACGCCGACGTCGGAGTTCGAGGTTCCCTACACCTACACCCCGCCGAACAGCTCGCAGACGTTCAAGGACCACACCGAGCACGAGACGGAGCGGCTGACCGTCACGGGGATCCTCGCGGACTCCTCCAACACCGGCACCATCCAGATCGGGCAGCTCATGTCCGACCAGACCCGCGTCGACTACATGGACTCCTTCGGCTGGGGGGCTCCGACGGGCGTCGAGCTCGCCGGCGAGACCGCGGGGATCGCGCTCGACCCGACCAAGTGGGACGGCCGCTCGCGCTTCACCACCATGTTCGGCCAGCACGTCCAGGTGAACCTCCTGCAGAACACCAACGTCATCGCGACGCTCGCGAACGGCGGCGTGCGCACCCCGCTCCACCTGGTCGACGGGACCAGCGACGACGACGGGCGGTTCACCCCGTCCGCCTCGGGCGAGGAGGTGCGGGTGGTCTCGCCCGAGACCGCGAGCGACATGATCCGCATGCTCGAGTCCGTGACGAGCGAGGACGGCGCGACGGGTAACCGGGCGGCGATCGACGGCTACCGCGTCGCCGGCAAGACCGGGACGGCGCAGGTCGCCGACGGGCAGGGCGGCGTCACCGCGACGGCCGCGTCGTTCGTCGGCGTCGTGCCGGCGGACGCCCCCCGGATCGCGGTCGGCGTCATCCTGTTCAAGCCGCAGCACGGCTTCTTCGGCGGCACCATCGCGGCCCCCGTGTTCCACGACGTCGCGTCGTTCGCGCTCCAGACCCTCGGCATCCCGCCGACGGGCGAGAAGGCGACGCTCTTCCCGTCCTACCCGGGCGAGGAGCCGCCCACGGTCGGCTAGCCGGCCCGGGTAGATTGGCCCATCGTGACATCACCCGTGAAGCAGCTCCAGCCGAGCGCGACCGTGCCCGTGTCGCTGGCGCACCTGGCCGTCGAGCTGGGTCTCGCGCCGGCCCCCGCGGCCGGTGTCGTCGACGGCTCGGCAGCGTCCGCGGCGCTCGGTGACGTCACCGTCACGGGCGTCACGGTCGCCTCCGACGAGGCCGTGCCGGGTGACCTGTTCGTCGGCGTCCCGGGCTTCCGGGCCCACGGCGCGCGGTTCGCCGCCGCGGCCGTCGAGGCCGGGGCCGTGGCCGTCGTCACCGACGAGGCCGGCCTCGAGCACGTCGGGGGTCTCGACGTCCCGGTCCTGCTGACGGCGGACCCGCGGCGCGTCGCCGGCCTGCTGGCCGACGTCGTCTACGGTGCCCCCTCGGACGACCTCGTCACCGTCGCCGTCACCGGCACCAACGGCAAGACGACGACGACCTACTTCGTCGACGCCGCCCTGCGGGCCGGGCTCGGCCCCGTCGCGCTGCTCGGCACCGTCGAGATCCGGCTCGGCGAGGTGAGCCTGGAGAGCCCGCGGACCACGCTGGAGGCGCCTGCGCTGCACCGCGTCCTCGCCGCGGCCCGCGAGGGCGGCGTCGCCGCCCTCGTGACCGAGGCGTCGTCGCAGGGGATCGCGCTGCACCGGCTGTCGGGGGTGCGGTTCGACGTCGTCGTCTTCACCAACCTCCAGCGCGACCACCTCGACTTCCACCACACGATGGAGGAGTACTTCGCGGCGAAGGCGAGCATCTTCGACCCCGCCCAGGCGGCGCGGGGCGTCGTCGTGGTCGACGACGAGTGGGGCGCGCGGCTCGCCCGGACCTCGCCCATCCCGGTGACGACCGTCTCGACGCACGTCGGCGACGCCTCGGAGGCGGCCGTCGCGGCCGACTGGCGCGTGCTCCAGGCCGACATCGGCCTCGACGGTGTCGGCTCGACCTTCCAGCTGCGCGGTCCCGACGGCGCGGTGCACGAGGCGCACAGCCCGCTGCCCGGCCTCGTCAACGTGACCAACGCGGCCACCGCGATCGCGACGGCGGTCGCCTCCGGCGTCGCCGTCGACGTCGCGATCGACGCCGTCGCGAGCGCCTCGGCCATCCCCGGGCGGATGGAGCGCGTCGTCGAGCGCGGCCACGGCCTTCCGCTGTGCATCGTCGACTACGCGCACACGCCCGACGCGCTCGTCTACGCGCTCGAGGCCGTCCGCCCGATCACGCCGGGGCGGCTCGTCGCCGTGCTCGGCTCGGACGGTGACCGCGACCAGGGCAAGCGGCCCATGCTCGGCGAGATCGCCGCGCGGCTGGCCGACGTCGTCGTCGTCACGGACGAGAACCCGCGCTCGGAGGAGCCCGGCGCGATCCGCGCCGCGATCCTCGAGGGCGCGCGGCAGGTGCGCCCGGACCTCGCGGACGTCGTCGAGGTGACGACGTCGCGCGCCGACGCGCTGCGCCGGGCCGTGGGGATGGCGGGCGAAGGCGATACCGTGATCGTCACCGGCAAGGGCCACGAACCGACGCAGGAGATCGCAGGGGTGTTCCACCGTTACAACGACCGTGACGTGTACCGCGAGGTGGCACGCGCCGCGGGTGTGCCCGTGGCGGGCGATCGGTGATCGCGCTCACGGCCGGCGAGGCCGCGCAGCTCGTCGGGGGTCGGCTCGCTGGGTCGGCCTCGACCGACACCGTCGTCACCTCCGTCGTCACCGACTCCCGCGAGGCGGGTCCGGGCAGCCTCTTCGTCGCGATCCGCGGGGAGCGGCTCGACGGTCACGCGCACGCCGCGGGCGCGGTCGAGCGGGGCGCCGTGCTCGTGCTCGCCGACCACGAGCCGGGGGGCGACGGCGGCGACGCGGCCCTCCCGTTCCTCGTCGTGCCCGACACGACGGCCGCCCTCGGCGACCTGGCTCGGGGCGTCCTCGCCCGGCTGCGCTCGCGCTCCGCGCGGGAGCCGCGACCGCACGTCGTCGCCGTGACCGGCTCGGTCGGCAAGACGACGACGAAGGACCTGCTCGCCCACCTCTTCTCCGCGCAGGGGCCGACCGTGGCGCCGGTGCGCTCGTTCAACAACGAGGTCGGCCTGCCCGTCACGGTGCTGCGGTGCGACGAGTCGACGACGGACCTGGTCCTCGAGATGGGCGCCGACGCGCCCGGGAACATCGACTACCTCACTCGGATCGCGCCGCCGGACGTCGCGTGCGTCCTCGTGGTCGGCAACGCCCACCTCGCCGGGATGGGCGGCGTCGACGGCGTCGCGGCGGAGAAGGCGAGCATCCTCGCGGCCCTTCCCGAGGGCGGCACCGCCGTCCTGAACGCGGACGACCAGCGCGTGCGCGCCATGGCCGAGGGCGTCACGCCCGGCCGGCGCATCCTCACGTTCGGTCGCGCGGCGGATGCCGACGTGCGCGCCGACGACATCGTGGTGAGGCAGGCGCGCGTCGCGTTCACGCTCGTCAGCGGCGCCGAGCGTGCTCCCGTGGCGCTGCGTCTCGTGGGGGAGCACCACCTCACCAACGCGCTCGCCGCGGCCGCGGTCGCGCTGGCCAGCGGTCTCGGCCTGGCCGACGTCGCCACCGGCCTGAGCTCCGCCGGCGCCGCGAGCCCGCACCGGATGGCCGTCAGCGAGCTGGGTGACGGCGTCACCCTGATCGACGACTCCTACAACGCCAACCCCGACTCGATGCGCGCGGCCCTCAAGGCGCTCGTCGCACTCGGCCGGGGCCGGCGGACGGTCGCGATCCTCGGCGAGATGCGCGAGCTCGGCCCGGACTCCCTCCTGGCCCACGACGCGATCGGCCGGCTCGCCGTCCGGCTCGACGTCGACCGCCTGCTCGTCGTCGGGACCCCGGCGCGCGCCATGTTCACCGGCGCGCTCCTCGAGGGCTCGTTCGGCGAGGAGGCGGCGTTCGTCGAGACGCCGGACGATGCGCTCGCCTGGTGGGAGGCCAACCGGCAGCCGGGAGACGTCCTGCTCGTCAAGTCGTCCAACGGCGCCGAGCTGTACCGGCTCGCCGACGACATCGTGGCGGCCAGCGGGCCGACCAGCAAGACAGGCCACGAGCCGGAGGTGCCTCAGTGATTCCCGTCATGGTCTCGGGTGGGGTGGCGCTGGCCGTCTCGCTGTTCGGCACCCCGCTGTTCATCCGCTTCCTCGTGCGCAAGCAGTACGGCCAGTTCATCCGGCAGGACGGCCCGACGTCGCACCACGTCAAGCGCGGCACCCCCACGATGGGCGGCGTCGTCATCATCGTGGCGACGCTGCTGGGCTACGCCGTGGCGAACGTGGTCTCGTTCCTGCGCAACGACGGCGTCGCGCCGATGAGCGTGAGCGGCCTGCTGCTGCTCTTCCTCATCGTCGGCCTCGGCCTCGTCGGCTTCGCCGACGACTTCACGAAGATCTCCCGGCAGCGCTCGCTCGGGCTCTCACCGATCGCGAAGATCATCGGCCAGGGCGGCGTCGGCATCGTCTTCAGCTTCCTCGTCCTGCAGTTCCCCAACAAGGACGGCATCACGCCGGCCACGATGGGCATCTCGTTCCTGCGGGACACCGGCCTGAGCCTCGCCCTGTTCGGCACGGCGATCGGCGTGCTGCTGTTCATGGTCTGGGCGAACTTCCTCATCACGGCCTGGTCGAACGCGGTCAACCTCACCGACGGTCTCGACGGCCTCTGCACGGGCGTCAGCATCTTCGCGTTCGGCGCCTACGTCCTCATCACGATGTGGCAGTTCAACCAGGACTGCCACAACCTCCTCGCGGGCAGCGCGCGCTGCTACACGACGCGCGACCCGCTCGACCTCGCGATCATCACCGCGGCCATCGTCGGCGCCTGCCTCGGCTTCCTGTGGTGGAACGCGAGCCCGGCGAAGATCTTCATGGGGGACACCGGCTCGCTCGCCCTCGGTGGCGCGCTCGCCGGCCTGTCGATCCTCACCCGGACCGAGCTGCTCGCCGTCATCATCGGCGGCATGTTCGTCGTCATCGTCGCCTCGAGCGTCATCCAGATCGGGTTCTTCAAGATCTCGGGCGGCAAACGCGTGTTCCGGATGGCGCCGCTGCACCACCACTTCGAGCTCGCGGGGTGGCAGGAGATCACGATCGTCATCCGGTTCTGGCTCATCGCCGCGGTGTTCGCCGCGATCGGTCTGGCGATCTTCTACGCGCAGTGGATCGCATCGGAGCCGATCGGATGACGCAGGACCTCACCGCCGACGTCGTGTCGCCGGCCGACGTCGACGCCCGACGCGCCCGGTTCGCCGGTGCGCGCGTCCTCGTCGTCGGTCTCGGTCTGTCGGGCGCCGACGCGGCGCGCGTGCTCGCCGAGCTGGGCGCCGACGTCGTCGCGCTCGACTCCCGGCCCGCCGTCGCCGAGCGGGCCGCGAGCGACCTGCCGCGCGTGCGGGTCCTCGTCCCGCGCGCCGGGGAGAGCGAGGCCGACCTCGTCGCGCGCGGGCTGGCCGCCGACCCCCGGCTCGTCCTCGTCTCGCCGGGCATCCCGCTGCACTCCCCGCTCGTCGCCACGCCGCTCGCGGCCGGTCTTCGGCTCATGACCGAGTTCGACCTGGCGTGGCTGATCCGACTCGACGACGCGCCGTGGCTGTTCGTCACCGGGACGAACGGGAAGACGACCACGACGCAGATGACGTCGGAGCTCCTGCGCGCCGGCGGGCTGCACGCCCCGCCGCTGGGCAACCTCGGCGTGACGCTGCCCGGTGTCGCGCTGGACGGGATCGCCGACGAGGCGGGCGTGCTCCGCGCCCCGCAGGCGTGGCCGATCGAGATCGCCGCCCTCCAGCTCAACGACACCTCGTCCCCGCGTCCGCAGGCCTCCGTCTGCCTCAACGTCGCGGACGACCACCTCGACCACTTCGGCACGATGGAGCGCTACCGCGCCGCCAAGGCGCGGGTCTACCGCGGCGTCCGGGACGCGTGCGTCTACCCGACCTGGGAGGACGGCGCGCGCGAGCTGGTCGAGGAGGCGGACGTCGTCGAGGGCGCCCGTGCCGTCGGGCTCACGGTCGGCGTGCCGTCGGTCGCGCAGATCGGCATCGTCGAGGGCACCGTCGTCGACCGCGCGTTCCACGTGCGGCGGCACACCGAGGGCGTCGCCCTGTTCGAGCGCTCCGACCTCGAGCACCTGGGGACCCCCGGTCCCGCCGGCGTCACCCTGGCGCCGCACCTCGTGACCAACGCGATGGCCGCGGCCGCCCTGGCGCGCTCGGCCGGCGTCGACGCGGAGGCCGTGGCCGACGGCCTGCGCTCGTTCCGGCTCGACGCGCACCGCAGCGCGGTCGTGGGGGTCGTCGACGGCGTGACCTACGTCAACGACTCGAAGGCGACGAACGCGCACGCGGCCGCGGCCGCCCTGCGCGCGGTCACCGACGGGACGGCCGTGTGGATCGCGGGCGGCGACGCCAAGGGCGCCGACCTCGACGACCTCGTCCGCGACCACGCGCGCGCCATGCGCGGCGTCGTCCTCATCGGCAAGGACCCGGCCCCCTGGGTCGACCCGTTGGAGCGACACGCGAGCCACCTCCCCGTGATCCGGGTGCCCGACGGGGACACTGACCAGGTGATGACAGCTGCCGTGACCGCTGCCCGGAGGCTCGCCCAGCCGGGCGACACCGTGCTGCTCGCACCGGCCGGGGCCTCCTGGGACCAGTTCCGCAACTACGGCCACCGGGGCGACACGTTCGCCCGCGCCGTTCGTGAGCTGACCCCGAGGGCCGCGGGGGAGCAGTGACCGCCGTCGGCGCGCGGGAGCCGGCCCCCGCGCGCACGGCCCGCTCGGGCGCACCCCGCCGGGAGAGCGCCACGCGCGCCGCCGTCCGGACCGCGTGGGAGTCCCCGGTGGCCTCCTACTACCTCATCGCGTCGGTCACGCTCGTCCTGCTCGCGCTCGGCCTCGTGTTCGTGCTGTCCAGCTCGACCGTCTACTCGCTCAAGGCGACGGGCGGGGTGAGCCCGCTCAAGCAGTTCCTCGACCAGGCCAAGTTCGCGCTCATCGCACTGCCGCTGGCCGTGCTCATGAGCCGGCTGCCCGTCCGGGTGATCCGCGCGTTCGCGTGGCCCGCCTACGTCGCGGCCATCGGCCTGACGGCGGCGACGTTCTCCCCGCTCGGCTACAACGTCGGCGGCAACCGCGGGTGGATCGACATCGGCTTCACGCTCATCCAGCCGGCCGAGTTCGTCAAGCTCGCGCTCGCGCTCTGGCTCGGCCTCGTGCTATCGCAGCGCCAGCGCGACCTCGGGCAGCTCAAGCGGCTCGCGCTCCCGCTGCTCGGCGGGTTCTTCCTGCTCGGCATCCAGCTCTACGTCACGGCCGACCTCGGCACGGTCCTCATCATGGGCGCGCTCATGTTCGGCGCGCTGTGGGTGGCCGGCGTCCCCATGCGGGTCTTCGTCATGCTGGCGGTCGGGGCGGCGTCGGTCGCGGCGATGTTCGCCACCACGGGGGAGACCCGGATGGCCCGGATCAAGGCGATGCTCGGGATCGGCGAGCTGAGCGACCAGCTCGCCTGGCAGATCGGTCACTCGCTCCAGGCGCTCGGAACGGGCGGGATCAGCGGGGTCGGGCTCGGCGGCTCGCGCTCCAAGTGGCTCTACCTCCCGGCCGCGCAGAACGACTTCATCTTCGCCATCATCGGCGAGGAGCTCGGTCTCATGGGGACGCTGCTCGTGCTCGCGCTGTTCGCCGCGCTCGCGGTCGGGCTGGCGCGCGTGATCCTGCGACACCCCGACCCCTTCGTCAAGATCACGACGGGCGGCATCGCGGCGTGGCTGCTGGCCCAGGCCGTCGTCAACATCGGCGTGGTGACGGCCGTCTTCCCCGTCATCGGGGTGCCGCTCCCGCTCGTCTCGGCCGGCGGCTCCTCGCTCATCGCGACGCTCATCGCGCTCGGCATCGTGCTGGCGTTCGCGCGGACGGAACCGGGGGCGCCCGAGGCGCTGCGCGCCCGGCGCGGGGCCGTGCGACGCTCGTTCGGCGTGCTCGCGGCCGGACTGACCGGAGGCCGGCGATGACGACCGCCCCCGGCCCGGCCGCGCCCCGGCTGCGCGTGCTCCTCGCCGGTGGCGGGACGGCGGGCCACGTCAACCCGCTGCTCGCCCTCGCGGACGAGCTGACCGCGCGTCCCGGCGGCGCCGACGTGCTCGTGCTCGGCACGGCGGAGGGGCTGGAGTCCCGGCTCGTCCCGCAGCGCGGCTACGAGCTCGCCGTCATCCCGCGCGTCCCGTTCCCGCGCCGGCCGAACGCGGCGGCGCTGCGCTTCCCGCGCGACTACCGGCGCGCCACGGCGCTCGCCCGCCGGGAGCTGGCGCGGCTGGACGCGGACGTCGTCGTCGGCTTCGGCGGCTACGTCTCACCGCCCGCCTACCGGGCGGCGCGCTCGGCCGGCGTCCCCGTCGTCATCCACGAGCAGAACGTCCGCCCCGGCCTGGCCAACCGCCAGGGCGCCCGGCGCGCGGCGGCCGTCGCGCTCACGTTCGCCGAGACGGCGCTGGCGGCGCGCCGCGGGGTCACGGTCCACACCGGTCTGCCGCTGCGCCCGGACATCGCCGAGCTCGCGTCGCTCGACGCGGCCGGTCGCGCCGCCCGACGCGTCGAGGCGGCGACGCGGCTCGGGCTCGACCCGGACCGGCCGGTGCTCCTCGTGACCGGCGGCTCGCTCGGCGCCCAGCGGATCAACGAGGCGATGGCCGACGCCGCGAGCGACCTCACGGCCGCCGGCGTCCAGGTGCTCCACTCGGCCGGCCGGGGCAAGGCGGCGGGCGTCGCCGACGCGGCCGCGGCCGCCGGCCCCGGCTACCACCTGGTCGAGTACCTCGACGACATGGCCTCGGCGTATGCCGTCGCCGACCTCGTGCTCGGCCGCTCGGGCGCCGGGACGGTGTGCGAGCAGGCCGCGCTCGGCCTGCCCGGCGTGTACGTGCCGCTCGCGTTCGGCAACGGGGAGCAGCGGCTCAACGTCGCCGGGCTCGAGGCGGCGGGCGGGGCCCGCGTGGTCGCCGACGCCGACCTCACGGGCGACCGCGTGCGGGACGTCGTGCTGCCGCTGCTGCTCGACCCCGCGGGCCTCGCCGCGATGGCGAGCTCCGCCCGCGGTGTCGGCGTCGTCGACGGGGCGAGCCGCCTCGCCGACCTCGTGACGCGCGTGGCGGGGCGAACGGCATGACGAGTGGAGGACCGGCCGTGAGCCCAACGCAGCAGGACCCGGCGCAGCACTGGCACTTCGTCGCGATCGGCGGCCACGGCATGAGCGTGCTCGCCGAGATCGCCCTCGAGCAGGGCCACCGCGTCACCGGCTCCGACCAGGTCGAGGGCGAGGAGACGCTGCGGCTGCGCGAGCGCGGTGCCCGCGTCGACATCGGTCACGCGGCCGAGCAGGTGGACGGCGCCGACGTCGTGGTCGTCTCGACCGCGATCCCCGCGACCAACGTCGAGGTCGTCCGGGCGCGCGAGCTCGGGATCGAGGTCGTCCACCGATCGGTGGCGATGGCGCGGCTCGCGGCCGGCCGGTCGTTCTACGCCGTCGCGGGAACGCACGGGAAGACGACCGTCTCGGCGATGCTCGCCGTCGCGCTCCACGACGGCGCCGGAGCCGACCCGGGCGCCGCCATCGGCGGCACGGTGCTCGGCTGGGGCTCCGGCTCGCGCGTCGGGACCGGTCCGTTCGTCGCCGAGGCCGACGAGTCGGACGAGTCCTTCCTCAACTACGCGCCGAGCGTCGCGATCGTGACGAACGTCGAGGCCGACCATCTCGCGCACTACACCGGGGGGCTCCCGCAGATCCTCGCCGCGTTCGAGGAGTTCACCCGTCGAATCGTCCCGGGCGGGCTGCTCGTGGCGTTCGCCGGCGACGAGGGCTCGCTGCGCGTCGCCCGCACGGCGGCCGGCGAGGGCGTCCGCGTCCGCACCTACGGCCGGGAGGCCGCGCCCGACGTCGGGGTCGCCGGCACCGAGCACGTGCTGCTCACGGACCTCGCGCTCACGGGCGCGTCCGCCGGCGCCACGCTCACGCTGCACCGGGACGGCGTCGCCGTCCTCGACCCCGTCCGGATCGACGTCGCGGCGCCGGGCCTGCACACCATCCTCGACGCGGCGGCCGCGTGGGCCGCGGCGCTCGAGGCGACGGACGGCTCCCCGGCCTCGGCGCTGGCCGTCGCCGAGGCCCTGACCGCGTTCCGGGGGGCCGGTCGCCGGTTCGAGACGGTGGGCGAGGCCGACGGCGTCCGCGTCGTCGACGACTACGCGCACAACCCCCGCAAGGTCGAGAACGCGGTGCGCGCCGGGCGGCTCGCCGTGGGGGACGGACGCCTCGTCGTCCTGTTCCAGCCCGCGCTGTTCACCCGGACCCGGGACTTCGCCGAGGAGTTCGCCGACGCGCTCGACGGGGCCGACGCCGTCGTCGTCACGGACGTCTTCGGCTCGCGCGAGGCACCGATCGACGGCGTCACGAGCGCGCTCATCACGGACGCGGAGCCGGCGGAGCGCGCGGAGCGCGGCGCGATGCCCTTCCTGCTCGTGCCCGACCGGCTGGACGCGGCGCGTCGCGCGGCCGACCTCGCGGGACCGGGGGATCTCGTCATGACCGTCGGGTCGGGTGACGTGACCCTGCTCGCCCCCGTCGTGCTCGAGCGCCTCGCGGCCCGGGCGGGCGGGGCGGAGTGAGGCAGCCGAGCGCACCGCGCGCCCCGCGGACCGGCCCGACGCGGACCGGTGCCCAACGACCGCCCGACCCGCGCGCGCCGCGCGGTGCCGACCTCGTCATCCCCGCCGACGAGCTCGCTGACCTGCACGCCGACTGGGACGAGCCGGTGCCCGACGACGACGCGCCGCAGGAGCAGCCCGAGGTCGCACCGGGGCGCCTGGACCGCGCGCCGCGTGCCGCGCTCCCCGGCCGCGCGCCCGTCAGCCAGCTCGACGACCGGCTCGCGGAGCGCCGGCGCGCCAGGAGCCGGGTGCTCTGGACGCGGATCGGCATCGGCGTCGGCGTGCTCCTCCTGCTGGTCGGGGCCGTCTGGGCGGTCGGCTTCAGCTCGCTGCTCGCCCTGCGCAGCGACCGGATCGTCATCGCGGGGGAGGGGGCCTACCTCGACCGCGACGCGGCGGTCGCCGTCGTCGAGGAGGCCGTGGGGACCCCGCTGGTCCGTCTCGACACCGCCGGCATCGCGACGCGGCTCGAGGAGCGTCCGGACGTCGCGGACGCCGTCGTCACGCGCGACTGGCCCGGCGGCGTCACGGCCACGCTGACCCCGCGCGAGCCGGTCGCCGTCGCCGCGGCCGCCGACGGCGGCGAGTCCGAGCTGCTCGACCTCGTCGGACCCGACGGGGTCGTCGTCGCGTCCGTCGCGCCGGACGCCGCCCCCGGCGACCTGCCGCTCCTCACGGTCGACATGACGCAGGACGGCGCGCAGGACACCGTGCTCGCGGTGCTCTCCGTGCTCGACCAGCTCCCGCCCGAGCTGCGCGAGCAGGTCCGCGACGCCGGGGCGACCTCGCCCGACGCGATCGAGCTGCGGCTGCACTCGGGGTCGAGCGTCGGGTGGGGGAGCGCCGCGGAGAGCGACCTCAAGGCGCGCGTCCTGCTCACGCTGCTCCAGGTGCCGGCCACCCGCTACGACGTGAGCGCGCCCGAGGCGCCGACGACCTCCTGACATGTCGTCCCACGCCCGCGAGACGGCTCGGCATCTTCGGGTGGCGACACACCCGGCGCGGTCGTTGCCCGCGGCAGTCGATCCACCTAGCGTCATCGACGTCAGAAAGTGACATAAGTCTTACCCTCAACTAGAGGGTGAGGGTTCGTATCGGGCGTTCCGGACGGGCGCGGAGAAGAGGGTCGAACGTGACGACACCGCAGAACTACCTCGCGGTCATCAAGGTCGTGGGGATCGGTGGTGGCGGTGTCAACGCCGTCAACCGCATGATCGACGCCGGCCTCAAGGGGGTCGAGTTCATCGCGATCAACACCGACGCCCAGGCGCTCCTCATGAGCGACGCCGACGTCAAGCTCGACGTCGGCCGCGAGCTCACGCGCGGGCTCGGCGCCGGGGCCGACCCCGAGGTCGGCAAGCGCGCGGCCGAGGACCACGCCGAGGAGATCGAGGAGGTCCTGCGCGGGGCCGACATGGTCTTCGTCACGGCCGGCGAGGGTGGCGGCACGGGGACCGGCGGCGCGCCCGTCGTCGCGCGGATCGCCCGTCAGCTCGGCGCTCTCACCATCGGTGTCGTGACGCGCCCGTTCACGTTCGAGGGCCGTCGCCGCTCCACCCAGGCCGACTCCGGCATCGAGGCGCTGCGCTCCGAGGTCGACACGCTCATCGTCATCCCGAACGACCGGCTGCTGTCGATCAGCGACCGGAACGTCTCGGTGCTGGACGCGTTCAAGAGCGCCGACCAGGTGCTGCTCTCCGGTGTCCAGGGGATCACGGACCTCATCACGACGCCGGGCCTCATCAACCTCGACTTCGCCGACGTCAAGTCCGTCATGCAGGGCGCCGGCAGCGCGCTCATGGGCATCGGCTCGGCCGTCGGCGAGGACCGCGCCCTCCAGGCCGCCGAGCTCGCGATCTCCTCGCCGCTGCTCGAGGCCAGCATCGACGGCGCCCACGGCGTCCTGCTGTCGATCCAGGGCGGCAGCGACCTCGGGATGTTCGAGATCACCGAGGCGGCGCGCCTCGTCCAGGAGGCCGCGCACCCCGAGGCCAACATCATCTTCGGCACCGTCATCGACGACACGCTGGGCGACGAGGTGCGCGTCACCGTCATCGCCGCCGGCTTCGACGGTGCGCCGCTCGCGCGTCACGCGACGCCCGCCCCGGCGGCCGCCGCCGAGCCGCGTCGCCGTCCCGGCGACGTCGCGCGTCCCGCGACCACCCCGCCGCCCGCCGCGCCCGTCGCCGTCCCCGCGGCCGTCGAGGACCCAGCCGAGGACGACGTCGTCGGGCTCGACGTGCCGCCGGCCGCCGCCGAGCGGCACGAGCCGGTCGAGGTCCCGCCGGTCGTGGTCGAGCGACCGCGCCCGAGCGAGGAGCTCGACGTGCCGGACTTCCTCAAGTAGGGACGTCACGGTGGCCCGGGCGGCCGAGCCGGGCCGGCCCGGGCTCGAGGTGCTCCCGGCGCCGGGGCTCGGCCCCGGCGTCCGAGCGTGGTTCACCACGCGCCGCGGCGGTGTCAGCCTGCCACCGCGCGACGGGCTGAACCTCGGTGCGGGCGTCGGCGACGACCCCGCGGCCGTCGCGGCCAACCGCTCCGCCGTCGCCGACCTGGTCCACGCCCCGGTGACCTGGATCCGCGCGGTGCACGGCAGCACCGTCGGCATCGTCGACGGCGCCGGCGAGGTCCGGCCGGTGCCGCCGGCGGTCGACGGACGAGCGGACGGCGCGTGCGACATCGACCTCCTCGACGGCGACCCGCGGCTCGACGCGCTCGTCACGACGACCGGCGGTCGCGCGCTCGCCGCGCTGGCCGCCGACTGCGTCCCCGTGCTCCTCGCCGGTCACGACGACGCCGGCGTCCCGCGCGCGGTCGGGGCCGTCCACAGCGGCCGGCGGGGCGTCGCGCTCGGGGTCGTCCCGCGCGCGGTGGCGGCCCTTCGCGCGCTGGGCGCCGCGCGGGTGAGCGCCGTCGTCGGCCCGGCGGTCTGCGGACGCTGCTACGAGGTGCCCGAGGTGATGCGCGCCGAGGTGTCGGCCGTCGTCCCCGAGACGTGGGCGACCACCCGTCGGGGGACCCCGTCGCTCGACCTGCCCGCCGGCGTCACGGCCCAGCTCCGCGCCGCCGACGTCCGCACCCTCGACCTCGGGCTGTGCACGCAGGAGACGCCCTGGCTGTTCTCCCACCGCCGGCTGCAGCCCGGCGGGCGGGCCTGCGGCGTCGTCCTCCTCGACGGCTGAACCCCCGGCCCGCGCGCGACACGCCGGACGGCGTCCCCGGGAAGGCGGCGCGCGGCGGATAGCGTCCCGCGTAAGAACACCGAAGGGCTCGCGCCGCAGCGCGGGAGACCGCAAGAAGGAGTGACCCATGGGAGCCCTGCGCAAGACGATGGAGTACCTCGGCCTGTCCGAGCCGGACGTCGACCACGAGCTCGACTACGTGACGGACACGGAGGAGTCGTACGAGATGGCCGACGTCGAGGACCTTCCCCTCGCCCGCGAGGTGTCGAGCCACCGCGCTCCCGTGACGCCGATCAGCTCCGCGCGCTCCGCCGCGCCCGGCGACCTGCGTCGCATCGCGACCGTGCACCCGCGCACGTACAACGACGCCAAGGTCATCGGTGAGTCGTTCCGCTCCGGGACGCCCGTCATCATGAACCTCACCGAGATGTCCGACGCCGAGGCCAAGCGCCTGGTCGACTTCTCCGCCGGTCTCGCGTTCGGCCTGCACGGCACGATCGAGCGCGTCACGGCGAAGGTGTTCCTGCTCTCGCCCGCGTCGATCGAGATCCAGGCCGAGGGCCTGAGCTCCGGCGCCCAGAGCGGCTCCGGGCTGTTCAACCAGAGCTGACGAGGCGTGGGCGGCACGAGGCCGATGGGCGCCGACGGGCGTCCGGCAGGTACGGTGACGTCGTGAGTTACGTCGCCACCGTCGCCTACGTCGTGGTGCTGCTGTTCTTCGTCTCGCTGCTCGTCCGGGTGGTCTTCGACGTCGTGCAGATGGCCGCCAGGTCGTGGCGCCCGCGCGGGATCGCGCTCGTCGCCGCCGAGGCCGTCTACACCGTGACGGACCCGCCGCTGCTGGCGCTGCGCCGCAGGATCCCGCCGCTGCGCGTGGGTCCGATGGCCTTCGACTTCGCCTTCCTCATCGTCATGCTCGTCACCTGGGTCCTCCTGATGGTCCTGGGGGCGAACGCCGCATGAGGGGGTCCGGGGTTGCTGCTCGCCGTATCGCTCCGTGCACGTTCCCGTGCACCACTTGCTGCGCCACGCCGCGTCTCGACGAGGTGCAGCACCAGATGATCCGCTACCGTTGACCGCGATCGACGCATGTGCGCCTGCGTGCGTCACGAACCTATTGGGGTGACGACATGACTCTGCTGACCGCAGACGACGTTCTGAAGAAGACCTTCCAGACGACCAAGTTCCGCGAGGGCTACGACCAGGACGAGGTGGACGACTTCCTCGACGAGATCGTCAACACCCTCCGGGTCCTGCAGACCGAGAACGCCGAGCTCAAGACGAAGGTCGCCGAGCTCGAGGGTGGCGAGGGCGTGGTCGAGACCACGGCCGTCGTCGCACCCGTCGAGGAGGAGGCCCCCGAGCCCGAGGTGGCCGCGGTCGCCGAGGTCGTCGAGGAGGCGCCGGCTCAGCCCCAGGCACCGGCCCCCGCGTACGCGGCGCCGAGCGGCACGGAGCCCGAGTCCGCCACGGGCATGCTCCAGCTCGCGCAGCGCCTGCACGACGAGTACGTCCGCAACGGCCAGGTCGAGGGCGACCGGATCGTGGGCGAGGCCCGCGCCGAGGCCGAGAAGCTCGTGACCGAGGCCGAGGGCCAGCGTCAGCGCACGCTCAAGCAGCTCGAGAGCGAGCAGGCGACGCTCGAGTCGAAGATCAGCCAGCTGCGCGCCTTCGAGCGCGACTACCGCCTCCGTCTCAAGGGCTACCTCGGCAGCCTGGTCGAGCAGCTCGACGCGCAGGCGAGCGTCGTCGGCCTCGACGGCGGCACGCCGCAGCTCTGACGCGGCACTGAACCACGACCGACGGCCCGGGACGCCCAGCGCGCCCCGGGCCGTCGGCGTCCCCGCCTCAGGCCGATGACGGCCGACCCGCGCTCCGGGACCGACCCGCGACGCCCGGTGCTGGCGTCCGGTCCCGATGGGCGAGAATGGTCCCGATGAGCACCGAGACCAGCCCGGCCACCGCCGCCGACGCGGAGACCGACACCGTCGCCGCCCCCGCCGTCCCGTCCGGGCCCGCCGCGGTGGTCCCGCGCCGCAGCCAGGTCGGGCGGCTTGCCGTCACCGCGATCGTCGTCCTGCTGCTGGACCAGCTCACCAAGGCCGTCGCGCTGCTCACCCTGACGCCGGGCGTCCGCGTCCCCGTGCTGGGCGACCTCCTCGGCTGGCAGCTCATCTTCAACCCGGGCGCCGCGTTCTCGTTCGGGACGGGCGTCACGTGGGTGTTCACGGTCGTCATGGCCGTCGTCAGCTCCGTCGTCATCGTGCTGGCACGCCGCGTCGCCTCGCCCTGGTGGGCGGTCGCGCTCGGCGCGATCCTCGGGGGAGCGATGGGCAACCTCGTCGACCGTCTCGCGCGCGACCCCGGGTTCGGGATCGGGCACGTCGTCGACTTCATCGACTACGGCGTCTTCATCGGGAACGTCGCCGACATCGCGATCGTCGGGGCCGCGATCGGCATGGTCCTGCTCTCGCTGTTCGGGTCGACCTGGGACGGCGCCGCGCCCGCGCCGGTGGCCGCCGAGGAGCCCGCGGCGGAGCCCGCCGCCGAGACCGCCGAGGACGCCGGCGAGGAGCCGCTCGCGGCGGAACCCGCCGCCGCGGAGAGCGACCCCGACGCGGCGGCCGCCGCTGGGGCCGCCGCAGAGAGGCCCGTCGCCGAGACCGCCGAGGACGACGTCACCCCGTGAGCGATCTGGAGCTGCCCGTGCCGGACGGGCTGGTCGGCGAGCGGGTCGACGTGGCGCTCTCCCGGCTCATGGGCCTGTCCCGCTCCCGCGCGGCCCAGCTCGTCGAGGAGGGCGGCGCCGCGCTCGACGGCGTGACGCTCGGGAAGTCCGACCGCCTGCGGGCCGGCTGGCTCGTCGTCACCCGTCCGGAGCCGCCGGCGCAGGTCGTGGCCGAGCCGGTGCTCGTCGACGGCATGCGGATCCTGTTCGAGGACGACGACGTCGTCGTGGTCGACAAGCCCGTCGGCGTCGCGGCGCACCCCTCGCCTGGCTGGACGGGGCCGACCGTCCCGGGCGGTCTCGCGGCGGCCGCGGTGCGGATCGCGACGTCGGGCGCCAGCGAGCGCCAGGGGATCGTGCACCGGCTGGACGTCGGCACGTCGGGGCTCATGGTCGTCGCGAAGAGCGAGGTCGCTTACTCCGCGCTCAAGCGCGCGTTCAAGGAGCGCACGGTCGAGAAGGTCTACCACGCGCTGGTCCAGGGCCACCCGGACCCCGCCGCCGGGACGATCGACGCGCCGATCGCGCGCCACCCGAAGCACGACTGGAAGTTCGCCGTCGTCGGCTCGGGCAAGCCGTCGGTGACGCACTACGAGACCATCGAGGCGATGCCGGCCGCGTCGCTGCTCGAGATCCACCTCGAGACGGGGCGGACGCACCAGATCCGCGTGCACACCTCGGCGCTGCGCCACCCGTGCGTCGGCGACCTCACCTACGGCGCCGACCCGGCGCTGGCCCGACGCGTGGGCCTGGAGCGCCAGTGGCTGCACGCCGTGCGGCTGGGGTTCGACCACCCGGTGACGGGTGAGCGCGTCGTCGTGGAGTCGGAGTACCCCGCGGACCTCGCTCACGCGCTCGACGTGCTCCGCGCGACCTGACCCCGACGGCGACGTCACGGCATGACCGGCACCGAGGAGACTCCCCTGACGGGCGGGAACGCCGCCGTCGGCGTCGTGCGCGTCGGGGACACGGTCCGCAAGCCGTGGCTGCCGACGACGCCCCGCGTCCACGCCCTGCTGTCCGCGCTGCGGGACGCTGGTCTCGACGTCCCGGAACCGCGCGGCCGCGACGAGCGCGGCCGGCAGGTGCTGGAGCACGTCCCCGGACCGGTCGCGCTGGGCGGCCCACCCCTGCTGACCGCGGCCGAACTGCGGCGGGTGGGCGCGCTGGTGCGTCGACTGCACGACGCGGCGGCCGCGCTCGACCCGGAGGCCGACCTCGACCCGTGGCCGGTCCTCCTGCCGCCGCCCGATGACGACGACGGGGCGCGACTCCCGTGCCACCACGACCTCGCGCCGTGGAACCTCGTCGTCGGGCGACGGTGGGTGTTCATCGACTGGGACGGCGCCGGGCCGAGCACGCGGTCCTGGGACCTGGCCTACGCCGCGCAGACGTTCGCGCTCGACGACCCGGACCTCGCGCCGGGCGTGTCGGCGGAGCGGCTCGCCGCGCTCGTCGACGGCTACGACCCGGGGCCGACCCTGCGAGCCGCCCTGACGACGGCGCTGGTGCGTCGGCCGGCGGCGATGCGGGACCACCTCGCGGCAGCGGCCGCGTCGGGCTGGGAGCCGTGGGCGAGGATGCACCGCGAGGGGCACGGCGAGCACTGGGCCCGCGTGTCGGCGTACGTCGAGGAGAACGCCGCTGTCTGGCGGCGCGTGCTGCTGCGCTCCGCGTGAGGGGACGGCGCCGGGCGGCTGCCGTCAGACCGACCGGGGCCGACCCGTCACGGGGTCGACGTTCCAGCCGATCGACTCCTCCAGCGAGGTCGCGGGCTCGTCCTCGGCGTTCAGCGCGGGCCGCACCTCGTGCTGAAGCCGGCCGAGGAGCGCGAACGACCGGGCGATCGCGGCGCTGTCCTCCTCCGGCGTGGCGCGGCGGCGGAACGTCTTGGTCCGCTGGAAGTCGCGCGGGCCGTCGGAGTAACCGCTGCCGTCCCGGAAGAGGGACTCGGGCTCGGTCGACATCGCGGAACCTCGCTCTCGGTGGGGCCGGGCGGGTCGCCGGCGGCCGTCCTCCATCGAACCTATCAGCCGCGTCCCGGAGGCCTTCCGGACCCCGGACGAGCCGGCTCAGCACCCCGGCGCCGACGTAGGATCGAGGGCATGTCGGACAGCGTGGGCACCCCAGGAAAAGACTTCGTCCACCTCCACGTCCACTCCGACTACTCGATGCTCGACGGCGCCGCGCGCATCCCCGATCTCATCAGCGAGGTCAAGGCGCAGGAGCAGCAGGCCGTCGCCATCACCGACCACGGCTACCTGTTCGGCGCCTACGACTTCTGGAAGCGGGCGCGCGCCGAGGGCATCAAGCCGATCGTCGGGCTGGAGGCCTACGTCACGCCGGGCACGGCCCGCCAGGACCGCACGCGCGTGCGGTGGGGCGAGCCGCACCAGAAGGACGACGACGTCTCGGGCGGTGGCGCGTACACGCACCTCACCCTGCTGAGCGAGACCACGGCCGGGATGCACAACCTGTTCCGGATGGGGTCCCTGGCCAGCCTCGAGGGCTACTACTTCAAGCCCCGGATGGACCGCGAGCTGCTCCAGCGCTACGCGCCGGGCGTCATCGCGTTCTCCGGCTGCCCGTCGGGGGAGATCCAGACGCGACTCCGGCTGGGCCAGTGGGACGAGGCGGTCCGCGCGGCGGGCGAGCTGCAGGACGTCTTCGGCCGAGAGAACTTCTACATCGAGCTGATGGACCACTCGCTCGAGCTGGAGACGCGCGTGGCCAGCCAGCTCCTCGAGCTCGCCGACCACATCGGCGCCCCGCTCGTGGCGACGAACGACCTCCACTTCGTCCGCGAGGCCGATCACGCGGCCCACGAGCTGCTGCTGTGCATCCAGTCGGGCTCGCTCATGTCGGAGCCGACCTACGAGCAGGGCGGCAGCCGGTTCGCGCTGTCCGGCAACGGCTACTTCGTCCGGTCGAGCGCCGAGATGCGCCGGCTGTTCAAGGAGCTGCCGCAGGCGTGCGACAACACGCTGGAGATCGCCGAGCGGTGCAACGTCGAGTTCACCGAGCAGGTCGGGCGCTACATGCCCCACTTCCCGGTGCCGCCGGGCGAGGACGAGATCTCCCTGTTCGTCAAGGAGGTCGAGCGCGGGCTCGTCCACCGGTTCGGCGAGAGCGTCCCGGACGACGTGCGGACGCAGGCGGCCTACGAGATCGAGGTCATCACGTCGAAGGGGTACGCGGGGTACTACCTCGTCGTCGCGGACTTCATCAACTGGGCCAAGCGCAACGGCATCCGCGTCGGGCCGGGCCGCGGCTCGGGCGCGGGCTCGATGGCGGCCTACGCGATGGGCATCACCGAGCTCGACCCGCTCGCCAACGGTCTCATCTTCGAGCGCTTCCTCAACCCGGAGCGGATGAGCCTCCCGGACTTCGACATCGACTTCGACGAGCGTCGTCGCGGCGAGGTCATCCGGTACGTGACGGAGAAGTACGGCGAGGAGAACGTCGCGTCGATCGTCACCTACGGCACGATCAAGGCGAAGCAGGCGCTCAAGGACGCGGGCCGCGTGCTCGGCTACCCGTTCGCGATGGGCGACCGGCTGACCAAGGCGATGCCGCCGGCCGTCATGGGCAAGGACATCTCGCTCACCGGGATGTTCGACGCCAAGGACAAGCGCTACGCCGAGGCCGGCGAGTTCCGCGCGCTCTACGAGGCCGACCCGGACGCCCGCAAGGTGACGGACGCCGCGAAGGGCATCGAGGGGCTCAAGCGCCAGTGGGGCGTGCACGCCGCCGGCATCATCATCTCCTCCGACCCGCTGCTCGACGTCATCCCGATCATGCGGCGCGAGTCCGACGGCGCGATCATCACCCAGATCGACTTCCCCGCGGGGGAGGACCTCGGCCTGGTCAAGATGGACTTCCTCGGCCTGCGCAACCTCACGATCCTCGAGGACGCGCTGGAGAACATCGGCGTCAACGGCAAGGAGCCGGTCGTCATCGAGGAGGTGCCGCTCGACGACGCGCCGACGTACGCCCTGCTCGGCCGCGGCGACACGCTCGGCGTGTTCCAGCTCGACGGCGGCGGGATGCGGACGCTGCTGCGCCAGATGCGCCCGGACAACTTCGAGGACATCTCGGCCGTCGGCGCCCTGTACCGCCCGGGCCCGATGGGCGCGAACTCGCACACGAACTACGCCCTGCGCAAGAACGGCATGCAGGACATCGAGCCGATCCACCCCGAGCTGGCCGAGCCGCTCGAGGACATCCTCGGCCCCACCTTCGGCCTCATCGTCTACCAGGAGCAGGTGATGGCCATCGCGCAGAAGCTCGCCGGCTACACGCTCGGCGAGGCCGACCTCCTGCGGCGCGCGATGGGCAAGAAGAAGAAGGAGATCCTCGACAAGGAGTACGTGCCGTTCTCCAACGGCATGAAGAGGAACGGCTACTCCGACCGGGCCATCAAGACGCTCTGGGACATCCTCGTCCCGTTCTCCGACTACGCCTTCAACAAGGCCCACTCCGCTGCCTACGGGCTGGTCTCCTACTGGACCGCCTACCTCAAGGCGAACTACCCGACCGAGTACATGGCGGCGCTCCTCACGTCCACCCGGGACGACAAGGACAAGTCGGCGATCTACCTCAACGAGTGCCGCCACCTCGGGATCACGGTGCTCCCGCCGGACGTCAACGCCTCGGCCGGCACGTTCACCCCGGTCGGCGAGGACATCCGGTTCGGCCTCGCCGCCGTGCGCAACGTCGGTCAGAACGTCGTCGACGCCATCGCGGCCGCCCGCGAGGAGAAGGGCGCCTTCACCTCCTTCACGGACTTCCTCGACAAGGTGCCGGCCGTCGTCTGCAACAAGCGGACCATCGAGTCGCTCATCAAGGCGGGCGCGTTCGACTCGCTCGGACACAGCCGTCGCGCGCTCCTGCTCGTCCACGAGCAGGCCGTCGACTCCGTCATCGGCGTCAAGCGCGAGGAGGCGAAGGGTCAGTTCGACCTCTTCTCCGACTTCTTCGGGGGCGACGGTGCCGGGGAGAACCCGGCCGCGTCCGCGTTCTCCGTCGCCGTCCCGGACCTGCCGGAGTGGGACAAGAAGCAGAAGCTCGCCTTCGAGCGGCAGATGCTCGGCCTCTACGTCTCCGACCACCCGCTCGCCGGCGTCGAGCCGATCCTCACCCAGGCCGCCGACGTCTCGATCGCGACGCTGCTGGCCGACGAGCACCGCCCCGACAACTCGACGGTGACGGTGGCCGGCCTCATCACGTCGGTGGCGTCGAAGGTCTCGAAGAACGGCAACCCGTGGTCGATCATCTCGCTCGAGGACCTCGAGGGCTCGATCGAGATCATGTTCTTCGGGGAGACCTACCTCGCGTACTCGCCCTCCCTGAGCGAGGACGCCGTCGTCGTCGTCAAGGGCAAGGTGCGTCGGCGGGACGACTCGATGTCGCTCATGGCGACGGAGGTGTCGATCCCGGACCTCACGGCCGTCGACGGCGCGCCCGTCGCGCTGCGCATCCCGCACGCCCGGTGCATCGAGCCGGTGCTGCGCCAGCTCGAGGAGGTGCTGCGCTCGCACCCGGGCACGAGCGAGGTGCGGCTGCACGTCGCCCAGCCGCAGGGGACGACCGTCATGCGGCTCGACCCGTTCCGGGTCGAGCGGTCGTCGGCGCTGTTCGGGGACCTCAAGGCCCTGCTCGGGCCGAACTGCCTCGCCGTCGGCTAGCGCGCCGGTCGCGCGGCCAGCGCGCCGGTGACGCCCGCGGGCCGGGCCTCAGCCCCCGGTGACGCGGACGACGACGACCCCGCGCGGCAGGCTCACCTCGACGGTGTCGCCGCGGCGGACCTGGCGCCCGCGCCGCTCGTCCACCTCGCCGTTGACGCGGACGGCCTCGTCGGCGAGCAGGAACTTGGCGTCCGTGCCGTCGTCGACGACGCCGGCGAGCTTGAGGAGCTGGCCGAGCCGGATGGTCTCGTCCCGGATCGGCACCTCGGTGGTCGTCGCGTGCTCCTTCGTCATGGGGTCATTCTCCCAGTCCCCGGGCGTTGCCCCGGCGACGAGGCCTCCTCCTCGTCTACGCTCGCACGCGTGGCTGGGACGGACGAGGGCGTCGACGACGGGACGGGCGACGCGGGTGACGCGCGTCGCGGCTCGCCCGGCCGGCCGCGGAGGATCCGGATCGTCGGGGCCTCGGGCTCGGGCAAGACGACCCTCGCGCGCGAGGCGGCGCGCCGCCTCGGGGTGGCCCACCTCGAGCTCGACGCGACGTTCTGGGACCGGGAGTGGACCTTCCGCGACCTGGCGGACGCCCGACGGCTGGTGACCGAGTTCGCCGCCGCGCACCCTGAGGGCTGGGTGGCCGACGGCAACTGGAGCACGCGGCTCGGTGGGCTGCTCGATCCGGGGACGCCCGGGGGAGCCGACCTCGTCGTCTGGCTCGACCACTCGCGCGTCCGGACGATGGCGCGGGTGGTCGGTCGCACGCTGCGGCGCGGGGTCACGCGCGAGGAGCTGTGGCACGGCAACCGCGAGCGGCCGGCGACGTGGCTGAGCCGGAGCACCGACGACAACATCATGCTGTTCGCCTGGCGGCAGCACCCGGCCCAGCGGGAGCTGATGGCCCCGCGGGCGGCGGACCCGCACTGGCTGCGGCTGTCCGGGCAGCGGGCGGTCGACGCGTGGCTCGCGTCGCTGCGTCCGCTCGGCTGAGCCGGGGTCCGTCGGCGCGGGGTGGGGCGCGTCCCCTCCGGCGCGCGGTCGGTGTCTCAGGCGGCCGGGCCGACGACGTCCGCGAGGGCCTCGTCGAGGTGGTCGAACCGGAATCGGAATCCCGCCGCCGCCAGCACCGCCGACGTGCAGCTGCGGCCCGTCAGGGCGAGCTCGGGGTCCGTGCGCAGCGCGAGCGCGCCGAGCCGCAGCAGCCACGACGGCGTCGGGAGGCCGACCCGGCGACCGACGACGCGACGCAGGCCGGCCATGAGCTCGGCATTGCGCACCGGGTGCGGGGCCGCCGCGACGACGACGCCGTCCGGCAGCTCGACCGGGCCGAGGCCGAGCGCCGAGCGTGCGACGGCGAGCCAGTCGTCCAGGTGGATCCAGGAGAACCACTGCCGGCCCGACCCGACCGGGCCGCCGAGCCCGAGCCGGCTCAGGAGCAGGAGCCGGTCGAGCGCCGGCGTCCCGGGGGCGAGGACGATCGACGTGCGCAGGACGACCAGGTGCTGGGTCGCGGCGCCCTCGACGCTCGCCTCCCAGGGGCGCGCGACCCCGGTCATCTGCGCCAGCCCGGGCTCCGGCAGCGGTGAGCGCTCGTCGAGCCGGCGCTCGCCGGCGTCCGACCAGATGGCGGTCGTGCTGGCCTGCAGCCACCGGGCGACCGGCCGTCCGGCCCCGGTGCTCGCCGCGACGAGGGCGCGGGTGGCGTCGACGCGCGAGCCGCGCAGGTCGGCGACGTTCCGTGCGGTCGGCCGGGCGTCGACGAGGCGCCCGGCGAGGTTGACGACCGCGACGTCCGACGCCGGGTCGCCGCCGGCCGCGGCCTCGGCCTCGAGCTCCGCGGCCCAGGGGCCGACCGTGCGCCCGTCCCAGACCACCTGCCGGTGCGGCAGGTCCCGCGACGGGCTCCGGGTGAGGACGACGACGTCGTGACCGCGCGCCGCGAGGTCCCCGCACAGCGCCCGGCCGAGCGCGCCCGAGCCGCCCGCGACCACGATTCTCATCGCTCCATTCTGGCGGTCCGGCCGGCTCGGCCCGACGAAGCCGCGGGACGGCCCCGGGCGGGGCTGAGACGACCCGATCCGCGCGCGGCCCCGCCGCTAGACTGCTGATCCGTGATCTCCCGAATCGATCTTCGCGGCCGCACGCTCACCTCGGCGCAGCTGCGCCGGGCCGTCCCGCGCGCGGAGCTGGACGTCGAGACGGCCACCGGCGCCGTCGAGCCGATCATCGCCGCCGTCCGCGAGCGCGGCGCCGCGGAGCTGCGCGACCTCGCCGAGCGGTTCGACGGCGTCCGCCCCGAGCACCTGCGCGTGCCGCCCGAGGCGCTGGCCGACGCGCTCGCGTCCCTCGACCCGGAGCTGCGCGCGGCGCTGGAGCTGGCGATCACCCGCGTGCGCGCCGGACACACGGCGCAGCTCCCGCAGGAGCGCTCGGTCGACCTCGGTCCGGGGGCGCAGGTGCGTCAGCGCTGGGTGCCGGTGCGCCGCGTCGGGCTGTACGCCCCGGGCGGGCTCGCGCTGTACCCGTCGAGCGTCGTCATGAACGTCGTCGCGGCCCAGGTCGCGGGCGTCGAGGGCCTCGCCGTCGCGAGCCCGCCGCAGAAGGACAACGACGGCCTGCCCGACCCGACCGTGCTCGCCGCGTGCGCGCTGCTCGGCGTGGACGAGGTCTACGCGGTCGGCGGCGCCCAGGCGATCGCCATGTTCGCGTACGGCGTCGCCGGTGAGGACGCGGCGGACGGTGCCGGCGAGCTGTGCGCACCGGTCGACGTCATCACCGGCCCGGGCAACGTCTACGTCGCCGCAGCCAAGCGCGCCGTCCGGGGGGTCGTCGGCATCGACGCGGAGGCCGGTCCGACGGAGATCGCGATCCTCGCCGACGCCACCGCCGACGCGGACCACGTCGCCGCCGACCTCGTGTCCCAGGCCGAGCACGACCCGAACGCGGCGTCCGTGCTCGTGACCGACTCCGAGGCGCTCGCGGCCGCGGTGGAGGAGCGGCTCGTCGAGCGCGTGGCCGCGACGAAGCACTCCGACCGGGTGCGCGCCGCCCTCGGCGGTCCGCAGTCGGCGATCGTGCTCGTGGACGACGTCGAGCAGGGCCTGGCCGTCGTCGACGCCTACGCGGCCGAGCACCTGGAGATCCAGACGGCCGATGCCGCGGCGCTCGCCGAGCGCGTGCGCTCGGCCGGGGCGATCTTCGTCGGCCCCTACTCGCCGGTGTCGCTCGGCGACTACGTCGCGGGGTCGAACCACGTCCTGCCGACGGGTGGGTGCGCGCACTTCTCCTCGGGTCTCGGCGTCATGAGCTTCATGAAGTCGGTCCAGGTCATCGAGTACACGCGCGACGCGCTGGCCGAGGTCACCGCGCCGCTCGTCGCGCTGTCGGCCGCCGAGGACCTGCCGGCCCACGGCGAGGCGGCCCAGGCGCGCCTGCCCCGGGAGGCCTGACCACGTGCCCGCCGTGCTCCTGAGCGGCCGCCTCGTGTGCCGGGACGAGGTCGAGGCGGCTGCCGTGCGGGACGGGCTGCCTCACCACCTCGAGCTGACCCGCGCCGAGCCGGGTTGCGTGAGCTTCGAGGTCCGCGCGACCGCCGACCCGCTGGTCTGGCTCGTGGAGGAGCTGTTCGTCGACGCCGAGGCGTTCGAGGCGCACACCGTCCGGGCCGCCGCGAGCGAGTGGGGTCGCGCCACCACGGGGATCGAGCGGCGGTACGTCGTCTCGCGCTGAGCCGCGTCCGGTGGCGCGGTGCCCGCGGTGGGCGGTCGGTGGGCAGCGCGCGCTCAGGCGCCGACTCCCGGCGAACCAGGATCGTCCGGTGTGGGGCCGAGAATCAGGGTCGAGTCAGGGGAGTACCTGATGGCCGCGGGGCGGAGCTGGCCGTAGCGTCGTAGCCATGGACAGCATCTTCAATGCCATTCGTTCCACCGGCTTCCGCCGCGGCCCCAAGCCCGTCCTCGGCGGCGTGTGCGCGGGCATCGCCCGCACCCTCGGCATCGAGGCGAACCTGGTGCGGCTCATCGTCGTCGCGCTCATGATCTTCGCCGGGCTGCCCCTTGCGGTGTACCTGGTCGTGTGGATCCTCACCCCGGCCCAGGACGGGTCGATCCCCGCCCAGACGTTCCTGGCGAGCGTCGGCGTCGGCACGACGGGGACGGCCGCGGCGCCCCAGTACCCGACGACGCCGGCCCAGCCCACGCCGGCCCAGCCGGCGGCCCCGGCGCCCATGCCGACGCCGCCGTCCTCGCTCGACCTCCCCGAGGGCGTCCAGAACGTCCCGTACGCCCAGGACCGCTGAGGCCTGACGCCGCCGGCGGCGCCCGACCGTCGCCGGCGGTCACGCGCTGCCGACGGCGCCGCGCTCGAGCGTCACCGCACCCCGAGGACGAACGGGACGACGCCGGCGGCCCCGGCACGGCGCAGCAGCCGGGCGGCGACGGCGAGCGTCCACCCCGAGTCCGTGTAGTCGTCGACGAGCAGGACGGTCCGCCCCGGCAGCCCGTGCAGCGCGGCGTCCGCAAGACCCAGCTCCAACCGGCGCGCCACCGAGGCGAGTCGCTGCGCCGAGTTCACGTCGTGCCGGCCGGGCGGCAGCTCCTCCCGCGGGACCACCTGCCCGACGACGGGCACCCCGAGGATCCCGGCGGCGCCCCTGGCCAGGTGCTCGACCAGCCGCGTTCGCGTCGTCGAGGCGACCGACACCACGCCGTCGATCCGGACCCCCTGCGCGACGAGCCCCTCGACGACCGCCCGTACCGCCGGCCGGAGCTCGGCCGGGACGTCACCGTCGCCGGCCGCTGGTCCCACGGCGTCCCGCACGGCCCCCGAGAGCCCGAGGCCGTCGAGCCGGGCCACCGCGCACCCCGTCTCGGCCCGTTCGTCCGCGTCGATCCGGCCCGCGAGGTCCAGCCCCAGCGTCGACATCCCGGTCGGCCACTGCCGCCGCGGCGTCAGCTCGACCCCGGCCCTGGCCATCGCGACCCGCGTCTCCTCGACCTCCTCGCCCGTCGGCGGCGCCGGGAACCAGGGACCGGCGCACAGGTCGCAGCGCCCGCACCGCCAGCCGGGCGTCAGATCGGGGTCGTCGAGCTGCGCGCGCAGGAACGCTAGCCGGCACGCGTCCGCGCCCGAGTGCGCGGCACCGCCCGGTGCCACGTTCCCGCTCGTGCCCGTCCCCTCGATCGTGCCGTGGCCTCCGGCGGTCTCCGGTGAGCTCCGGTCACCGCCGCCCCGCGAGCCGAGCGCCTCGTAGGCCAGCATCGCCCGCTGCTCGGCCACGCGGGCCGCGGCCACCCGCGCGTACCGGTCGGCGTCGTAGACCCACGGCCGACCGGTCGCGCGCCAGCCTCCGCGGACCTTCTCCACCGCGTCGTCGACGTCGAGCACCGAGAGCACCATCTCCAGGCGCGTGCGACGCAGATCGGTCTCCGTCTCCAGCCGGGCCGTCGAGGCCACCTGGTCCGGCGCGGCATCCAGTGCGGCGAGCACACCGCGCACGGTGTCCTCCGGCGGGAAGGCGAGGGAGCCGAAGTACTCCCAGATCGCCCGGTCCTCGGGACCCGGGGCGAGGATGACGTCGGCCCGCTCGACCGCGCGGCCGGCGCGGCCGATCTGCTGGTAGTACGCGATGGGGGAGGAGGGCGCCCCGAGGTGCACGACGAACGCGAGGTCGCCCTTGTCGAAGCCCATCCCGAGCGCCGACGTCGCCACGAGCGCCTTGACCCGGTTGTGCAGCAGGTCGGCCTCGAGCTGCTCCCGCTCGGCCGGGTCCGTCCGGCCGGTGTAGGCGGCGACCTCGAGCCCGGCGGCCCGGAGCTGGCTCGCCACCTCCTCGGCCGCCGCGACCGTGAGGCAGTACACGATGCCCGACCCGGGCGTCGCCGCCAGGTAGGAGCGCAGCCACGCCACGCGCACGGCGGAGTCGGCCCGCGGGAGGACGCCCAGGCGCAGCGACTCGCGGTCGAGCGAGCCGCGCAGCACCAGCACCTCCGCCTCCCGCCGACTGCCCGCCGTGTTCTCGTCCGTGCCGCCGACCGGGCCACCTGGGCCACCCGGCCCCTCGCCCGTCGCGCCCGGGCCCAGCCCGCTGGCGAGCTGCTCCGCCACGTCGTGGCTGACGCGCTCGTTGGCGGTGGCCGTCGTCGCGAGCACGGGCGTCCCCGGCGGGAGCTGGGCGAGCAGCGCGCGGATGCGCCGGTAGTCGGGACGGAAGTCGTGCCCCCAGTCGGAGACGCAGTGCGCCTCGTCCACCACGACCAGCCCGGCGTCCGCGGCGAGCCGGGGGAGGACCTCGGTCCGGAAGGCCGGGTTGTTCAGCCGCTCGGGCGAGCACAGCAGGACGTCGACCTCGCCGGCGGCGATCGCGTCGTGGATCCCGTCCCACTCGGTCACGTTGGCGGAGTTGATCGTGACGGCGCGGATGCCGGCGCGCGACGCGGCGGCGACCTGGTCCCGCATGAGCGCGAGCAGCGGGGAGACGATGACGGTGGGGCCGGCCCCCGCCCGGCGCAGCAGGGCGGTCGCCACGAAGTAGACGGCCGACTTGCCCCATCCGGTGCGCTGGACGACGAGCGCACGCCGGTGCCCGGCCACGAGTGCCTCGATCGCGCGCCACTGGTCCTCTCGCAGGCGGGCGTCGTCGCGTCCGACCAGCGCCCGGAGCGCGGCCTCGGCCTGCTCGCGCAGTCCGTCGTCTCCCAGGCTCGCGTCGGGACGCGCGCCGCCGGTGGGCTCGGTCGGGCCGGGGGCCGCAGCGTTCGTCGTCGTTCTCGTCATGACACGACCGTACGGGGCACCTCCGACACGACGGCGCCGATGTCGCCCGGGCCGTGGACGACGCCCCGTCGGGCGCCGTCGTGACGCCCTGTGGACAGCGCGCGGCCCGGGGATCGTCCCCGCCTAGACTGTCCGACCGTGAGCACGCAGCCCGAGACCGTCCCCGCCGCGAGCCTGCCGCTGCGTCCCGAGATCGTGGGCGAGGAGCCCTACGGCGCCCCGCAGCTCGACGTCCCGGTGCAGCTCAACGTCAACGAGAACCCCTACCCGCCGAGCGACGCCGTCGTCGCCTCGGTCGCGGCCGCCGTCACCGAGGCGGCCCGGGGGCTCAACCGCTACCCCGACCGCGAGTTCCGGGCGCTGCGCTCGGCGCTCGCGGTCTACCTCGAGCGCGAGGCGGGCGTCACCGGCCTCGACGCCGACCACCTCTGGGCGGCCAACGGCTCCAACGAGGTGATGCTCCACCTGCTCCAGGCCTTCGGCGGCCCCGGCCGCACCGCGCTCAGCTTCGCGCCGACCTACTCGATGTACCCCGAGTACGCGCGCGACACGAGCACGGCGTGGGTCGCCGGCCGGCGCGCGGAGGACTTCACGCTCGACGCCGACCACGCCTGCGAGCTGATCGCGCGGGTGCGCCCCTCCGTCGTCCTCCTGCCGAGCCCGAACAACCCGACCGGAACGGCGCTCCCGCTGGAGACCGTCCGGCGGATCCTCGACGTCGCGCGCACCTCCGGCCCGCTCGACGGGACGGCCGGTGCCACCGACGCCGCGGACCTCCCGGCGACGTCCACCGTCGTCGTCATCGACGAGGCGTACGCCGAGTTCCGGCGGGAGGGCACGCCGAGCGCGCTCACGCTCCTGGCCGACAACCCGCACCTGGCGGTCACGCGCACGATGTCGAAGGCCTTCGGGATGGCCGGCGCCCGGCTCGGCTACCTCGCGGCGGCCCCGGCCCTCGTCGACGCCCTCCGGATCGTGCGCCTGCCCTATCACCTGAGCGCGGTGACGCAGGCCGTCGCGCTGGCCGCGCTGGCGCACACCGACGAGCTCATGGGCCAGGTCGCGGGGCTCCGCGCGGAGCGTGACGCGCTCGTCGACTGGTTCGCCGAGCAGGGCCTCGACGCCGTGCCGAGCGACGCGAACTTCGTCCTGTTCGGTAGGTTCGCGGACAGGGACGCCGTGTGGACGCGGCTGCTGGAGCGGGGAGTGCTCATCCGGCAGAGCGGTCCGGACGGCTGGCTACGGGTGTCCGTCGGGACGCCCGAGGAGACGGCCGCCTTCAAGGCGGCCCTGGTGGAGGTGCTGGGCGCATGAGCGAGCAGGACGGACGGGCCGTCGAGGCCGCGGAGGCCATCGAGGCCGGAGTCGCGCGGGAGGCCGTCGTCGACGGTCGCGCGCACCGCGTCGCGCGGGTGGAGCGGGTGACGCGCGAGTCGACCGTGCTCGTCGAGCTCGATCTCGACGGCACCGGTCAGTGCGACATCGAGACGACGGTCGGGTTCTGGGACCACATGCTCACGGCGCTCGGGACGCACGCGCGGTTCGACCTGCGCGTGCGCGCGAGCGGCGACACGCACATCGACGTCCACCACACCGTCGAGGACACCGCGATCGTGCTCGGCGACGCGCTGCGGCTCGCGCTCGGTGACAAGCAGGGCATCGCACGCTTCGGCGACGCGCTCGTGCCGCTCGACGAGGCGCTCGCCCAGGCCGTCGTCGACATCTCGGGCCGGCCCTACTGCGTCCACTCCGGCGAGCCGGAGGGGCAGGAGTACCACCTCATCGGCGGTCACTTCACGGGCTCGCTCACGCGGCACGTCCTGGAGTCGCTCGCCCTGCACGCCGGCATCTGCCTCCACGTGCGGGTGCTGGCTGGCCGCGACCCCCACCACATCGTCGAGGCCCAGTTCAAGGCGCTCGCCCGCGCGCTGCGCGCCGCCGTCGCGCCCGACGAGCGCGTCGTCGGCGTGCCGTCGACCAAGGGCGCCCTGTAGCGACCGGCGGCGCGCGGGACGCGTGCCACGGCCCCCGCAGGGCGTCTCTGACGGGCGTACGGTGACGGGATGAGCGACATCACAGTGAACGAGGCGGGCGTCGAGCACGCCCGCGGGCTCATCGAGGCGGGCCGCGTCGTCCGCGACCGTGACGACTGGCGCGCGGTGAACCCGGACGCCGCGACGGCGGACGCCTTCATCGAGCGGCACGGCTACGCTGCCTATGGCCGGTGGCACCTCGGGATCGACCCCGGGGCGGACCCGGAGACGAAGGCCGCCTACTCTTTCCCGTACGGCGACTTCGAGGACGTGCACACCTCCGGTCTGCTGGCCGCGCAGGAGCGCGCCGCGCAGTGGGACCACGACGGCATCGCCTCGGTGGCCCGCGAGCTGCTCGCCCTCGCTGACAGCGACTGACGACCCGGCAAGGACCCGCATGACAGCATCACCCCCCGACGACCCCACGGGCTCCGGCGACCTGCCGGAGCTCCCGGGGTGGCCGGACGACATCGTCGTGCCGGACGACCTCTCCGCGCTGTTCGCCGACGAGACCGACGGTGACGGGGGCGACGCCGCCCGACCGACCGGTACGCCCGACCCGGCACCCGGGAGCGCGACCGCCGCCGCGGACGGCGACCCGGCCGACCCGGCCGCTGACGCCGAGCCGGTCGTGCGGACGACCGCCGTCGTCCTCACCCGCGTCAAGCAGGCGAAGGTGCTCGCCGGCCTCATGGCGCTCGCGGGGATCGACGCCGCCGTCGTCCCCTCGACCCGCGGAGCGATCGCCGTGCGCTACGTCGAGCAGGACGCGGCGGACGTCGGCCCTGCCGAGGCCCTCAGCGGCATCCCGGTCGAGGCCGAGGCGCTGGGCGCCGCGCTCTCGGTCGCGACGCGCGCCGAGACGGTGCTGCTCGCGGCCCGCGTCAACGACATCGACGGCGAGATCACCGGCCAGGTCCGCGCCCGCGCCTACCGCGGCGGCCAGATCGTCCAGGAGCCCCCGCCGGGGCTCGTGCTGGCCGGCGCCGACGCGGTGGCCGAGCGCCTCCTCATCGGGGTGGTCCAGGCGCCCGAGGTCGGCGGCTACATCAGCTCGACCGACCTCGGCTCGTCCGGCTCCCCGCGCCCCGGCCGCTCGTTCTTCGGTCGGCGCCGTCGCGGCGAGGAGGAGGAGGCGTGAGCCGCGCCCGCCCCGGCGTCGTCGTTCTCGACTACGGCTCGGGCAACACGCACTCGGCCGTGCGCGCGCTGGAGCGCGCCGGCGCCGACGTCACCCTGACGGCGGACCCCGAGCTCGTCGCGCGGGCCGACGGCCTCGTCGTGCCGGGGGTCGGCGCGTTCGCCGCCGTCATGGAGCAGCTGGCCGCGGTCGGCGGCCCGCGGATGATCGAGCGCCGACTTGCCGGCGGCCGCCCGGTCCTCGGGATCTGCGTCGGCATGCAGGTGATGTTCGAGTCCGGGGTCGAGCACGGCGAGCAGAGCGACGGCCTCGCGCAGTGGCCGGGCGTGGTCGAGCTGCTCGACGCGCCGATCGTGCCGCACATGGGCTGGTCGACCGTCGAGGCCGCGCCGGACTCGCGCCTGTTCCGGGGGATCGAGGACGAGCGGTTCTACTTCGTGCACTCCTACGGCGTGCAGACCGACCCCGCGGCCGCGTTCGCCGCGCAGGGCGAGTCGCCGCTGCGGCTCCCGCTGGTCACCTGGGCCGAGCACGGCGTTCCCGGACGCTCCAGCCAGTTCGTCGCCGCGGTCGAGAACGGGCCGCTCGCCGCGACACAGTTCCACCCCGAGAAGTCCGGTGACGCGGGGGCCCGCCTCCTGCGCAACTGGGTCGAGGGGCTCCTTCCCTGACCGGAGCGCGACCGCGCCCCGATCACGCAGTACCACCACGACCACGACGACGAAGGATGTCCACCGCATGACCACGCCAGCGCCGGTTCTCGAGCTGCTCCCGGCCGTCGACGTCACCGAGGGGCGGGCCGTCCAGCTCGTCCAGGGCGTCGCCGGCAGCGGGGGGGACTACGGCGACCCGTACGAGGCCGCCCTGCGCTGGGTCGACGCCGGCGCGCCGTGGCTGCACCTCGTCGACCTCGACGCCGCCTTCGGCCGCGGGTCGAACCACGAGCTCCTCGCCACGATCGTCGAGCGGCTCTCCGACCGCATCCAGGTGGAGCTCTCGGGCGGCATCCGGGACGACGCCTCGCTGCGCCGGGCGCTCGGGACGGGCGTGCGCCGGGTCAACATCGGGACGGCCGCGCTCGAGGACCCGGAGTGGACCGCCCGCGTCATCGGCGAGTTCGGCGACCGCATCGCCATCGGGCTCGACGTCCGCGGCACGCGGCTCGCCGCGCGCGGCTGGACCCGCGAGGGCGGGGAGCTGGACGACGTGCTGGGCCAGCTCGAGGCCGCCGGGTGCGCGCGCTACGTCGTCACCGACGTGACGAAGGACGGCACGCTGCGCGGACCGAACCTCGACCTCCTGCGCTACGTCTGCGAGCGCACGGACTCCCCGGTCGTCGCCTCCGGCGGCGTCTCGACGCTGGAGGACCTGCGCCAGATCCGCACGCTCGTCCCGATCGGCGTCGAGGGCGCGATCGTCGGGACGGCGCTGTACGCCGGGGCGTTCACGATCGAGGAGGCGATCGAGGTCGCCGAGGGACCCGTGGGGGCCGACGATGCCGCTCGCTGACTTCCTGCCCCGGACGGGTCAGGAGCGCGGCAAGGAGCTGCCGCCGGTCTCGCCGTTCGCCGGCGACGACGGGTCCTGCCCGGCCGAGCTCGCCGCCGCCTTGGCCCTGACCGGCGCCGAGCGGCTGCGCGCCGTCGTCGCGGCCCTCGCCTCGGCGCGGGTGCTCGTGCCGGTCGTCGCGCACGAGGAGAGCGACCACGACGCCGACGTGCGCGAGCGGCTCACCGGTCATCGCGAGCGGCGCCGGTCCGCCGGTCTCGTCGTGCTGGACGACACCGGCGGCTCGGCCGACGGGGACGCGACGGTGCCGGAGGCAGCGGCTCCCGGCGCACAGGAGGAGGCCGCGAGCTGCCACGACGGCGAGCGCCGGGCCTCCGCGTCGATGGTGACGGTCCGCACGCCCGACGGTCGCGAGGCGCTGCCCGTGTTCAGCTCGGTGGCCGCGCTGGGCCGGTGGCGCCGGGACGCCCGCCCCACGCCGCACACGGCCGTCCGGGCCGCGATGGCGGCCGTCGACGAGGCGGGCGGCGTGCTCGTGATCGACGCCGGCTCGCCGTCCCCCGTCCTGGTGCCCCGACCGGCGGTCTGGGCGCTCGCGCGCGGCGAGGAGTGGGTGCCGGCCGTCGAGGACGCCGGTGTGGTCGAGGCCGTCCGCTCCACCGTGCTGGCGGTGCCGGGCGTCCGGCACGCCGCGGTCGAGCCCGGCGCGCGGGCCGAGGTCAAGGTCGTGCTGGGCGTCGTCCCGGGGCTCACCCGCGAGCAGGTGCAGCACGTGGCCGGTGCGGTCGCGTCCGCGCTGGGGGAGAGCGTCGTCGTCGCGGAGCGGGTCGACTCCCTGGAGCTGGCGCTCACCACCGCCTGATCCGGGCGGACCCGCTCCGGCCGGTCTCCGGTGGACGCGGGCGGGCGGGCCGTCCGGTGCTACCTGGCGCCGAGCGTGCCGAGGAGCGTGCGCTCGGTCGCCCCGACCGCCTCGCCGACGGCCCTGGCCCCGAGACCACCGAGCTCGAGCGCCGTGGCGGAGGCGATCCGCGCCCCGTCGACGGCCGCGTCGGTTGCCCGGCGCGCGAACGCCCCGAACGCGCCGGCGGTCGTCCCTGCCGCCGAGGCGAAGGCCGAGCTCGTCGCCGTCGCCACCGTGCTCGCCGTGTCGGCCGCCGCGCCGATCGCCGCGTCGACGGTGGTGGAGGTGGCCTCGACGGCCCGCCCGAACGCTCCGGCGGCCTGGCCGCCGAGCGTGGTCATCGTGCTCGCGGCCGTGTCGGCCATCCGGGTCGCCCCGCCCGCGACCGAGCGGGCCACGGCCACGGAGGCGATCGCCGCGACGACGCAGGAGGCGAGCGCCGCCGCCCCGAGGATGACGAGGTTCGCGTCCACCGCCGGCTTCCAGGTCGTCCGGCCGTTCTCGACGACGTAGGCGCCCGCTGGCCAGCCGAGGACACCGAAGCCGCCCCCGACGCCGCTGCCCCCGGCGAGGTCGTCGCCGTCCGCCGGGACGCCCTCGGCCGCGTCGCCGTCCGGGGTCGCGGCGCGGTCGGGCTCGCCCTCCCCGCCGCCGAAGCCGTGGGCGCCGATGACCGTCGCGACGGGGATGATCGTGGTCTCGCCGGCCGTGATCGGCTCGCCGTAGACGCGGCTCACGCTGAGCGCCTTCGACGCGGCCTCGGTGAGCGCGATGAGCGGGCGGGCGAGGGCTGCGAGGGACATCGGGACCTCCGGGACGACGGTGACGGGCGGCGGTGCGGCTACGCGGCCGAGGCTAGCCGCTGCGTCCGACACACACGCGGAGAACCGCCGCGCGTCCGTGAGCCGCCGCCCGCGAGCCGACCGAGCGGACGCGATGCGCGAGACTCCTGGCATGGCCCTCGCGCTCACCCATGTCACGTCCGACGCCCTTCTCATGAGCACGTCCCTCGCGGTCGTGCTGCCCCAGACGGAGTCGGTCGAGCCCCCGCCCGTCCTCTACCTGCTGCACGGGCTGTCGGACGACGACACGGCGTGGGTGCGCCGCTCGTCGATCGAGCGGTACGCGCAGGACCGGGGGATCGCGGTCGTCATGCCGCGCGTCGAGCGGAGCTTCTACCAGGACATGGCGCACGGCGAGCGGTACTGGACGTACGTGAGCGAGGAGCTGCCCCGGATCGTCCGGAGCCTGTTCCGGGTCTCCGACCGCCGCGAGGACACCTTCGTCGCCGGTCTCTCGATGGGCGGCTACGGGGCGATGCGGCTGGCGCTCCTGCGGCCGGAGCTGTTCGCGGCGGCCGCGAGCCTGTCCGGGGCGCTCGACATGGCCGACCCGGAGATGCCGCGTCAGCGCCCCGACCTGTACGAGAACGCGTTCGGCGGCCGGGAGATCGCGGGGACGGACGCCGACCTCCACGCGCTCCTGGCGCGGGCGACGCCGGCGGACACGCCCCGGCTGTTCGTCGCGTGCGGGACGGAGGACGACCTGTGGGGGATGCAGCAGCCGTTCGTCGATGCCGCCAGGGCGCGCGGGCTCGACGTCACGCACCTGTGGAGCGCGGGCGAGCACGACTGGCCCTACTGGGACGCGCGGATCCAGGACGTCCTCGACTGGCTGCCGATCCGCAGCCGAGCCGGCCGGCGGGACGAGGACGCGGCAGGCGTCAGCTGACGGGGCCGGTCCACTTCTCGCCCGGGCCGTCGCCGGGGGCGTCGGGGAAGGGGGAGGCCTCGCGGAACGCGAGCTGGAGCGAGCGCAGACCGTCCCGGATCGGGCGGGCGTGCCGGTCGCCGATCTCGGGAGCGCCGGCCGTGACCAGCCCGGCGAGCGCCGTGATGATCTTGCGGGCCTCGGCGAGATCCTTGAGGTCCTCGCCTCGCACGCCGTCCTCGTCGGGCGCGAGCCCGCACTTGACGGCGGCGGCGCTCATGAGGTGGATCGCGGCGGACCCGATGATCTCGACGGCGGTGGCCTCCGCGATGTCGATGGTGGGGGAGTCGGGCAGCTCGGTGGGGTCGGTCACGTCTGGTAGTCTTTCACGTTGACCAGCCGATCATCGGCCGGGCGCTCGACGTGCACGCCACGTGAGAGCCCAGCCGCGTCGGTGCGCAAGCGGAGATCCTCCCACCTCGTTCCCGTCCCGGGAGCAGGTCCCAGGTCGGACGGCCCGGCGGCCTCGTCGCCACCGGTCGTCCACGTGTTGCCACCGCGGTGGGAACACGACCTGAAGGCCTCCGCGTGCGCTCGCACCCGGGGGCCTTTCCCGTGTGCGGGGTCGATCGATCACGAGACCCCTAGGAGCACAGCATCAGCGAGCCCCGCATCAACGATCGGATCCGCGTGCCGGAGGTACGTCTGGTCGGCCCGAACGGTGAGCAGGTCGGCATCGTTCGCGTCGAGGACGCGCTTCGCCTGGCCGAGGAGGCCGACCTCGACCTCGTCGAGGTCGCCCCGGACGCGCGACCCCCGGTCTGCAAGCTCATGGACTTCGGCAAGTTCAAGTACGAAGCGGCCCAGAAGGCGCGCGACGCGCGACGCAACCAGGCCAACACCGTGCTGAAGGAGATCCGGTTCCGGCTCAAGATCGATCCGCACGACTACGCCACCAAGAAGGGCCACGTCGAGCGGTTCCTCAAGGCGGGGGACAAGGTCAAGGTCATGATCATGTTCCGCGGCCGGGAGCAGTCCCGCCCGGAGATGGGCATGCGGCTGCTGCAGCGGCTGGCCGAGGAGATCGCCGAGCTCGGGACCGTCGAGTCCTCGCCGCGACTCGACGGCCGCAACATGACGATGGTCATCGCGCCGACCAAGCGCAAGGTGGAGGCGATGCAGGAGCAGCGCAAGGTCCGGGCCGAGCGCCAGGCCGAGCGTGAGCAGGCTCCGCGGCACGGCCGGGCCGAGCGCCAGGCCGGGCAGGACCAGCGCGCCGACGAGACGCCCGAGGCGGCCGAGGCCACCCGCGAGGTGATCGAGTCGGTCGAGGTGGTGGAGAACCAGGCGCCGGCCCCGGTCGCGGCTGCTCCGGCGGAGACGGCGCCGGCCGAGTCCGCGGCTCCGAAGGCTCCGGCAGCCCCCAGGGCAGCTACGGCTCCCAAGGCTCCCGCGGCTCCGCGGGCCGCAGCGCCCCGAGCCGCCGCCAAGCCCGCAGCAGCGAAGGCTCCGAAGGAGTCCGACGCGACCGAGGCTGCCGGGACGGGCACGCCCGCGACGCCCAAGCCCGCGGCCGCACCCCGACCGGCGGCGCCGAAGCCGAAGGCGGCTCCGGCCGCCCCGCGCTCGAGCTCCGCGACGGGTTCGCCGAAGCCCGGTCCGCGCGCCTGACGGCACGCGACGACACCCGCACCGTCGGCATCGACGGTGCACCGGCCGCGTCGAGGTCCGCCTCGACGCAGCCACGAGGACGCGGTCCCGCCCGTGCTGGCGGGACCACAGCAGGACCAGCACGACGTGCATCCGGAGGGTCTCCTCCGGGTGCCAGGACGACAGGAATGGCGAGATGCCGAAGAACAAGACGCACTCCGGTGCGAAGAAGCGCTTCCGCGTGACGGGGAGCGGCAAGATCATGCGCGAGCAGACGGGTGTGCGTCACCTCAACGAGCACAAGACCTCGACTCGGAAGCGCCGGCTGTCCTCCGATGTCGTCGTCGACGCTGCAGACGTCCGCAAGGCCAAGAAGCTTCTCGGCCGCTGACGCGCGCCTGAGACTAGAAGAAGGAGACTCACGTGGCACGCGTGAAGCGGGCGGTCAACGCCCAGAAGAAGCGCCGGGTCGTTCTCGAGCAGGCCTCCGGCTACCGCGGTCAGCGGTCGCGCCTGTACCGCAAGGCCAAGGAGCAGGTCACCCACTCGCTCGGCTACGCCTACCGGGACCGTCGCGCCCGCAAGGGTGACTTCCGCCGGCTGTGGATCCAGCGTGTCAACGCTGCGGCCCGCGCCAACGGCATCACCTACAACCGGTTCATCCAGGGCCTCAAGGCCGCGGAGATCGAGGTCGACCGTCGCATGCTCGCCGAGCTCGCGGTCAACGACGCGGCCGCGTTCACGGCCCTCGTCGAGCTCGCCAAGGCGGCGCTCCCCGAGGACGTCAACGCTCCGAGGTCGGCGGCCTGAGCTCCGAGAGCTCCAGCGCACCAGCGCCATCGACGCGGCCCGTCCCCACCCCGGGGGCGGGCCGCGTTCGCGTGCGGGCGCCGTCGACGGCGGCGCCGGGGCGGGATGGAAGACTGCTCCCGTGCCCATGACCTCGCCCCTGACCAACCCGCGCGCCGAGCGTGTCCGCGCCGTCGGCCAGCTCGCCCAGCGCGCGGCCCGCGACAGGTCGGGGCGCATGCTCGTCGAGGGCCCGCAGGCCGTCCGCGAGGCCGTCCGGTTCGCCGCGGCTCGCGTCCGCGACCTGTACGTCGGCTCCGACGCGCTGACCCGGTGGCGGGAGATCGTCGACGAGGCGCTGGCCGCCGACCTCTACGTCCACCCGTGCGACCCCGAGGTCCTCGTGCGCATGTCACGTGACGCGCAGGGGATCCTCGCCGTCGTCGATCGGGCGGAGGCGACGCTGGCGGACGTCCTGGCGGCCGGCACCGACGGGGGAGGCCGCGACGCGGAGCCGGCGGACGGCCCCAGGCTCGTCGTGGTGTGCGAGGCCCTGGCCGACCCTGGCAACGCCGGGACGATCATCCGCGCGGCCGACGCCGCCGGGGCCGACGGCGTCGTCCTCACGGCCGGCAGCGTCGACGTCACGTCCCCCAAGGTCGTCCGGTCCAGCGCGGGATCGGTGTTCCACCTGCCCGTCGTGCGCGGGCCCGGTCTGGCCGAGACGGTCGATGCGCTGCGGGGCGCCGGCCTCACGATCCTCGCCGCGGACGGCGACGGGGCCGTGGACGTCGAGACCACCGACCTGCTGAGCCGCCCGACCGCCTGGGTCATGGGGAACGAGGCGCACGGCATCTCGGACGACGCGCGGGGGATGGCCGACGCCGTCGTGTCGATCCCGCTGCGCGGCCACGCCGAGAGCCTCAACGTCGCGATGGCGGCCACGGTCGTGCTGTACGCGTCCTCGCGCGCGCACGCCGGCCGCTGAGCCGCCCGGGCGAGCCTCTCGTCCACAGCCCGTCGTCCACAGGCGGAACGGTCGCGGGGTCCGACGTGGCAGGATTGACCCGTGTCCAGCCCACGTGTCGCACGCCGATTTCGGTAGCCCGGGCTCTCATCCGCCGCCGCGCGAGGGATGACCCGGGTCCACCGTGACCGCCGCGCCCGCGTCTCCACGACGAGCCGACGCCGGGGCGCCCCAGACCACCGACCCAAGGACGACGCATGACCAGCGACCACTCGCTGCCGCACGCCACCGACACCTCGACCGGCTCCGACCGGGCCGAGGATCACGCGGCCATCTCACCGACCGACACCGAGGGCGTCGAGCGCGCGCTCGCCCTGGCCCTCGCCGCCGTCGCCGCGGCGGCCGACCTCGAGGCGCTCAAGGAGGCGCGGATCGCCCACACGGGGGAGCGCAGCCCCCTCGCGCTCGCCAACCGCGCGATCAAGGACCTGCCCGGACCCGAGAAGGCCGCGGCCGGCAAGCTCGTCGGCGGTGCCCGCGGCCGCCTCGGCGCCGCGATCAAGGACCGCGAGGCGGTCCTGGAGGAGGAGCGCGCGCAGCAGATCCTGCTCACCGAGACGATCGACGTCACGCTCCCGGTCGCCCGCGGTGGCGTCGGTGCCGCGACGACCGGGCTCGCCGGCGCCCGCCACCCCATCGCGCGCATCTCCGAGGAGATCGCCGACATCTTCGTCGCGATGGGCTGGGAGATCGCCGAGGGCCCCGAGGTGGAGCACGAGTGGTTCAACTTCGACGCGCTCAACTTCACCCCGGACCACCCGGCGCGGCAGATGCAGGACACGTTCTTCCTGGCGAACCCCGTCGGTGCCGACGGGACGAGCGAGGACGCGCACCTCGTCCTGCGCACGCACACCTCGCCGGTGCAGGCGCGGGCCGTGCTCGCGCGCGACCTGCCCCTCTACATCGTCTCGCCCGGCCGGGTCTTCCGGACCGACGAGCTCGACGCGACCCACTCCCCGGTGTTCCACCAGGTGGAGGGTCTCGCGATCGACCGCGGGCTCACGATGGCCAACCTCAAGGGGACGCTCGACCACTTCGCGAGGGCGATGTTCGGTCCCGAGGCTCGCACGCGCCTGCGGCCCAGCTACTTCCCGTTCACCGAGCCGAGCGCCGAGATGGACCTGTGGTTCCCCCAGAAGAAGGGCGGCGCGGGCTGGATCGAGTGGGGCGGCTGCGGGATGGTCAACCCGAACGTGCTGCGCAGCGTCGGCGTCGACCCCGCGGAGTACCAGGGGTTCGCGTTCGGCATGGGCATCGAGCGCGCCGTCATGCTGCGCTACGGCATCGAGGACATGCGTGACCTGATCGAGGGCGACGTGCGGCTGTCCCGCGCGTTCGCCGTCGCCGGAGAGGGAGGAGAGGCCTGATGCCGTACGTCGTCATGCCCTGGCTCGGCGAGCACGTCGAGCTGCCGAAGGACCTGACAGCCGAGCGCCTCGCGGCCGACCTCGTCCGGGTCGGGCTGGAGGAGGAGGCGATCCACTCCAGCGGCGTCACCGGCCCGCTCGTGGTCGGACGCGTCCTCGAGCGCACGCCCGAGCCGCAGAAGAACGGCAAGGTCATCAACTGGTGCCAGCTCGACACCGGCGAGCGGACGGAGGACGGCGAGGTCGTCCCGCGCGGCGTCATCTGCGGTGCCCACAACTTCGAGGTGGGGGACGCGGTCGTCGTCGCGCTGCCCGGGGCCGTCCTGCCGGGCGACTTCGTCATCGCGTCGCGCAAGACCTACGGCCACGTCTCGAATGGCATGATCTGCTCGGCCGAGGAGCTCGGTCTCGCCGACGACCCGCGCTACGCCGGTGACGGGATCATCGTCCTCGCGACGGCGGCCGAGCTCGCCGACGACTCGGCCGACTCGGCCCACCTCGCCCCCGGGACGGACGCCCTCGCGCTCCTCGGCCTGGCCGACGAGGTCCTCGAGATCAACGTGACGCCGGACCGCGGCTACTGCTTCAGCGTGCGCGGGGTGGCCCGCGAGTACGCCCACGCGACGGGGGCACGGTTCACCGACCCCGGCCTGCCGGCCCCGGCCGGCAGCGCGCCGGCGACACCCGAGCCGACGACCGAGGCGTTCGCCGTCGAGATCGACGACGACGCGCCCATCCACGGCGTCGTCGGCTGCGACCGGTTCGTCACGCGCGTCGTCCGCGGCGTCGACCCGGCCGCCCCGAGCCCGCAGTGGCTGCAGGAGCGGCTGCGCAAGGCCGGCATGCGCCCGATCTCCCTCGCGGTCGACGCGACGAACTACGTCATGCTCGACCTCGGGCAGCCGCTGCACGCCTACGACCTCGCGCGGGTGCACGAGCCGATCGTGGTGCGCCGCGCGCGCGCCGGCGAGCGGCTCGTGACGCTCGACGACGCCGACCGCGCGCTCGACGCCGAGGACCTCCTCATCACCGACTCGCCCGACGGGGTGCGGGGCGCACGCCCCATCGGCATCGGCGGTGTCATGGGCGGGGCGAGCACCGAGGTCTCGGACGCCACGACGGACGTGCTCGTCGAGGCGGCCCACTTCGACCCCGTGACGATCGCGCGCTCCGCCCGTCGGCACAAGCTGCCGAGCGAGGCCTCGCGGCGGTTCGAGCGCGGCGTCGACACGCGGCTGCAGGCGATCGCGGCGCAGCGGGTCGTCGACCTCCTCGTCACCTACGGCGGCGGCACCGCGGACGACGCCCGGGTGGGCGACGTCGGGGTGACGACGGCCGCCGCGCCGATCGTGCTCGACCCGGCGGCGGTCTCCGCGCTCGTCGGCGTCGACTACACCGAGGACGAGGTGCACGACACGCTCGTCGAGATCGGGGCCGACGTCCAGGCGATCCTCAGCTCGGGCGAGGACTCCTCGGTCACCCACGAGCTGCTCGTGACGCCGCCGACCTGGCGGCCCGACCTCACGGCGCCGGAGGACCTGATCGAGGAGGTCGTGCGTCTGCGCGGCTACGACGCCGTGCCGTCGGTGCTGCCGCACACGGCGGTCGGGCACGGTCTCACGCGCGAGCAGCGGCTGCGCCGGGGTGCCCAGCGGACGCTCGCCGAGGCGGGTCTCGTCCAGGTGCTCAGCTTCCCGTTCGTCTCGCCGCAGGTGCACGACGACCTCGGCGAGCCGGTCGGGGACGAGCGGCGGTCCGCCGAGCGTCTCGCGAACCCCATGGCGGACGACGCCCCCGAGCTGCGCACGAGCCTGCTCGCGACGCTGCTGCCCGTCGCGGCCCGCAACCTCGCGCGCGGCGCTGGCGAGGTCGCGGTCTACGAGGTCGGCATGGTGACCCGCGCGCGTCCCGGCGGCCCCGGGCTGCTCCCCGCTGGGGGCAGCTACCCGGGCGAGGACGTCGTGGCCGCGCTGCTGAAGTCGGTCCCGGAGCAGGAGGAGCACGCCGCCGCGGTGCTCGCCTCGGCCGGTCGGGCGGGGTCCGGCGCCGAGAGTGCCGAGACCGCGATCGCGCTCGCCGTGCGGCTCGCGTCCTCGCTCGGCGCGGTCGTCGAGGTCCACGCGCGCCCCGTCACCTCCCCGCGCGCGCCGTTCCACCCGGGGCGCTGCGCCGAGCTGACGACGCCCGACGGCTTTGTCCTCGGGCACGCCGGCGAGCTGGCGCCGTCGGTCGCGAGGGCGTTCGGGCTCGGGGCGCGCCCCGCCGCGTTCGAGCTCGACCTCGGCGCGCTCGTCACCGCGGCCGGGAACGGCCTCGCGGCCGGTCCGGTCGGCAAGCTCTCGACCTTCCCGCTCGCGAAGGAGGACCTCGCGTTCGCCGTGGACGCCCGCGTGCCGGCCGAGACGGTGCGCCGGACGATCCTCGAGGCGGCCGGTGACCTCGCCGAGAGCGTCGAGCTGTTCGACGTCTACGAGGGGGAGCAGGTCGGCGAGGGCCGGCGCTCGCTCGCCTTCGCGCTGCGGCTGCGCGCCGGTGACCACACGCTGACGGCCGCCGAGACGGCCGCGGTGCGCGAGGCGGCCGTCGCGCTCGTGGCGGAGCGGCTGGGCGGAGAGCTGCGGGCGTGAGCGAGGTGACCGGCGTGGTCGGCGCGTCGACCGGTGATCCCACCCCGGCGCGCGTCGCGCTCGTCACCGGGGCCTCGCGCGGCATCGGCCGGGCGCTCGCGCTCGGCCTCGCCGCCGACGGGCTGGCCGTCGGCCTGCTGGCGCGAGACGGCGAGGCGCTCGACCTCGTCGTCGAGGAGATCGAGGCGGCCGGCGGACGTGCCGCACGTGCCGTCGCCGACGTCACGGAGCTCGCGGCCGTGACGTCGGCGGTCGGCCGGCTGGTCGCCGAGCTCGGACCGATCGACCTGCTGGTCGACAACGCCGGGGTGATCGACGACGAGGTGCCGCTGTGGGAGGCCGACCCCGCGCAGTGGCGCCGCGTGGTCGAGACCAACCTGGTCGGCTCGTTCCACGTCTCCCGCGTCGTGCTGGCCTCGATGGTCGAGCGCGGCGGCGGCCGGAGCGTCGAGCTCGCGTCCGGCGCCGGGGCCAAGGACCTGGCCGTCGCCAGCGCCTACACGGCCTCGAAGGCGGCGCTCATCCGGACGGTCGGGGGAGTCCACCTCGCGGGGCACGCCCTGGGACTGCGGGCCTTCGCGGTCGCGCCAGGGGTCGTGGCGACCGACATGTCGACGGGCATGCGGATGCACGCCGGACGGACGGAGTTCACGCCCGTGGAGCGCGTCGTCGACCTCGTCCGGGCGATCGCGGGCGGCGAGCTCGACGCGTGGTCGGGGCGGTACCTGCGCGTCACGCACGACACCCCGGAGACGCTCGCGGCCCACGGTGCGCCCGGCCCGCGCGACCGGACGCTCGGCGTCCTGCCCTGGGGACTGGCCTGGGAGAGCGACGACCCGCTCGCGGACTGAGACGCGGCGCTCCCCGTCCTCGCGGCCGGCCGCGGCGGCCGGGCGTTTTCGTGCTGGTTGACGGTTCAAGCACATCGTCGTCCGGGGCACCCGGGACCTCGGGCCTACCTTTCCACGGCGTCGTCCGGGGAAAGTTGCCACATGAAGATCCTCGTGACGACGGCGTCGCGGCATGGGTGGACCTCCCGCGTCGGGGACGCGGTCGCTGACGTTCTGCGTGCCGCGGGCCACGACGTGACGCGCCGGTCCATCGACGAGAGGGACGTCGTCGGCGACGTCGTCGACGCCACGGGCTACGATGCGGTCGTCGTCGGCGGCTCGGTCTACACGAAGACCTGGCTCTCCCGCGCGACCCAGGCCCAGGAGCTGCTGCTCGACCGCGGCGTGCGGGTCTACGCCTTCGCGGTCGGGGTGCTCGAGCTGACCCCGGACCCGGGCGACCCGCGCTGGACGGCGGCGCGCACGGTGGAGAACGCCGGCGAGCGCGTCGTCTTCGGCGGCCGGATCACGCGGGACGGGCTGTCCATGCGCGAGAAGTCGCTCCTGGCGGCCGTGCGGGCCAAGGACGGCGAGTACACCGAGTGGGAGGGCGTCGAGGCCTGGGCGACGGGTGTCGCCGCCGACCTCGCGCGCGCGACCCCACAGGCCCGGCCCGGAGCGTCCCGCTAGACGCGACGCCGACGCCCTAGACTTCGAGCAGCACCTTGCCCGTCGTCTCCCGCCCCTCCAGCGCCCGGTGGGCCGCCGCGGCCTCGGCGAGCGGGAAGCGCGCCCCGATCCGGACGTCCAGCGTCCCGTCCTCGACCCGGCGGAACAGGTCGTCCGCCCGGTCGACGAGCTCCTCGCGCGTGGCGACGTAGTCGGCCAGCGTCGGGCGGGTGACGTAGAGCGAGCCGCCCGAGTTCAGCCGCTGCAGGTCGAACGGCGGAACCTGGCCGCTCGCGCCGCCGAACAGCACGAGCATCCCGCGGCGGCGCAGCGAGGCGAGCGACGCGTCGAACGTCGACCGGCCCACCCCGTCGTAGACGACGCTCACGCCGTCGCCGCCGGTCGCCTCCCGCACGAGCGCCGGGAGCTGTGTCGCGAGGTCGTCCAGCTCGTCGTACCGGATGACGTGCTCGGCCCCCGCCGCCCGGGACAGCTCGGCCTTCTCGGGCGTCGAGACGGTCGAGACGACGCGTCCGCCGCGTGCGACGACGAGCTGGGTCAGCAGCAGGCCGACACCGCCGGCGCCGGCGTGCACGAGCGCGACGTCACCCGGCTGCACCGGGTAGGTCGAGCACGCGAGGTAGTGCGCCGTCATCCCCTGGAGCGGCAGCGCCGCCGCGACGTCGAGCGGCACGTCGGCGGGCACGGGCAGCGTCCTGGCCGCGGGCACGACGACCAGCTCGGCGTAGGAGCCGGGCGCGTCGGACCACGCGACGTGGTCGCCGACCTCGACGTCGCTCGCGTCGTCACCGATCCGCTCGACGACACCGGCCCCCTCGGAGCCGACGACGTGCGGGAACGGCATCGGGTAGACCCCGCCGCGGCGGTAGGTGTCGATGAAGTTGACCCCGGCCGCCGCCACCCGGACGAGCACCTCGCCGGGCCCCGGGACCGGGTCCGGCAGCTCGACCAGCTCGAGGACGTCGGGACCGCCTGCCGTGGTTGCCTGGATCGCGCGCATGCCTCGAACCTACCCGCGGAGCCGGCCGCCGTCCGGTGGTTCACGCGTCCGCCCGGTCAGCACTATGTATAGTTATGCGGGTGACTGTATCCGTTGCCATCGCCGGCGCGAGCGGCTACGCGGGCGGCGAGCTCGCTCGCCTCGCGCTCGACCACCCCGGGCTGACGCTCGGCGCCCTCACGGCGCACTCGAACGCCGGGGAGCCGGTCGCCGCCCAGCAGCCGCACCTCGCGGCCCACCCGGCGATCGCCGGCCGCGTCTTCGCCCCGACGACGCCCGAGGCGCTCGCGGGTCACGACGTCGTGTTCCTCGCGCTCCCGCACGGGGCCTCGGGCGAGGTCGCCGCCGCGCTCCAGGCCGTCGACCCGGACGTCCTCGTCATCGACGTCGGAGCCGACCACCGGCTCGTCGACCCCGACGACTGGCGGCACTACTACGGCAGCGAGCACGCCGGCACCTGGACCTACGGCATGCCGGAGCTGCTGCACGCGGGGGAGTCCTCGGCCTCAACCCAGCGCGCCGCGCTGGCCGCGACCCGTCGCGTCGCCGTCCCCGGCTGCAACGTCACCGCCGTCACGCTCGCCCTCCAGCCGGGCGTCGCCGCCGGGCTCGTCGACCCGGGCGACGTCGTGGCCGTGCTCGCCGTCGGCTACTCCGGCGCGGGCAAGGCGGCCAAGACCCACCTGCTCGCGAGCGAGGCGGCCGGCGCGGCGGTTCCCTACGGCGTCGGCGGCGGGCACCGGCACAACCCGGAGATCGTGCAGAACCTGCGCGTCGCCGGCGCGGGGCGGGACGGGCTGGCGGACGTCCGGCTCAGCTTCACCCCCGTCCTCGTCCCCATGTCGCGCGGCATCCTCGCCACGGTGACGGCCCCGATCCGGCCGGGCGTCACCGAGGCGGACCTGCGGGCCGCCTGGGGTGCCGCGTACGACGACGAGGCCTTCGTCCACGTCCTCCCCGCCGGCGCGCAGCCGACGTCCGCGAGCACCCTCGGCGCCAACACCGCGATCATGGCGGTCGAGGTGGACGAGCGCGCCGGCCGCGTCGTCGTCACCTGCGCCATCGACAACCTCGTCAAGGGGACGGCCGGCGCCGCCGTGCAGTCCCTCAACCTCGCCCTCGGGCTCCCCGAGACCGCCGGCCTGCCGGTCACCGGAGTCGCCCCGTGAGCACGTCGAGCCCCGTGAGGAGCACCGCATGACCGTCACCACCCCCGCTGGCTTCCGCGCCGCCGGCGTCACGGCCGGCCTGAAGCCGTCCGGCCGCAGCGACCTCGCGCTCGTGGTCAACGACGGCCCGCTGGCCGTCGCGGCCGGCGTCTTCACGACCAACCGTGTCGTCGCGGCACCGGTCGTCTGGTCGCGCACGGCCGTGGCCGACGGTGTGGCCCGCGCGGTCGTCCTCAACTCCGGCGGCGCCAACGCGTGCACGGGTCCCGAGGGCTTCGCCGACACCCACCGCACCGCCGAGCACCTCGCCGCGGCGCTCGGGATCGACTCGCAGGACGTGCTCGTCTGCTCGACCGGGCTCATCGGTGAGCGCCTGCCGATGGAGAAGCTCCTCGCGGGCATCGACGCCGCGGTCGCGGCCGTCGCCGACCGCTCGACGGACGGCGGCGACGCGGCGGCCGCCGCCATCATGACGACCGACACCGTCGCCAAGACCGTCCACGTCCCCGGCCCCGACGCCAGCGACGACGCCACCGGTCCCGCCTGGAGCGTCGGCGGCATGGCCAAGGGCGCCGGCATGCTCGCGCCCGGCCTCGCCACCATGCTGGTCGTCCTCACGACGGACGCCGTCGTCGACGCCGAGCGCGCCGACGCCGCCCTGCGCGGCGCCACCCGGCGCACGTTCGACCGAGTCGACTCCGACGGCTGCATGTCGACGAACGACACCGTCCTGCTCCTCGCCTCGGGTGCGAGCGGCGTCACCCCCGGTGCCGGCGAGCTCGAGGCCGCGCTCGAGCTGGCCTGCGCCAAGCTGGCCCGCGCGCTCGTCGCGGATGCCGAGGGCGCGAGCCACGACATCGCGGTCACCGTGCGCAACGCCAGCAGCGAGGACGCCGCGGTCGCGGTCGCGCGCGCCGTCACCCGGTCGAACCTGTTCAAGGCCGCGATCTTCGGCAACGACCCGAACTGGGGCCGCGTCCTCGCCGCCGCCGGCACGGTGCCCGAGAGCGTCGCGCCGTACGACCCGCTGACGCTCGACGTCAGCATCAACGGCGTCCAGGTCTGCCGCGCCGGCGGCGTCGGCGAGGACCGCACGCTCGTCGACCTGGCCGGTGCGCGCGAGGTGCGCGTCGAGCTCGACCTGCACGCCGGCGACGCCGAGGCGACCGTCTGGACCAACGACCTCACCCACGACTACGTCCACGAGAACAGCGCGTACTCCACATGAGCGAACCGACCCACGACCCCATCGACACGCTTGGGCTCGACACCGCGCGCGACCTGCGCGCCTTCCAGAAGGCCGAGGTCCTCATCCAGGCCCTGCCGTGGCTGGAGAAGTTCGCCGGCGCGATCGTCGTCATCAAGTTCGGCGGCAACGCGATGGTCGACCCCGACCTGGAGCGCGCCTTCGCCGACGACGTCGTGTTCCTGCGTCGCGTCGGGCTTCGACCGGTCGTCGTCCACGGCGGAGGTCCGCAGATCAGCGAGATGCTGAGCCGGCTCGGCATCGCGTCCGAGTTCCGCGGGGGCCTGCGCGTCACGACGCCCGAGGCGATGGACGTCGTCCGGATGGTGCTGACCGGCCAGGTGCAGCGCCGCCTCGTCACGATGCTCAACGAGCGCGGCCCCTACGCGGTCGGCCTGTCCGGCGAGGACGGCGGCCTGTTCCTCGGCACGCCGCGCGGCACGGTCGTGGACGGCGTCGAGGTCGACCTCGGCCAGGTCGGGGACGTCACGTCGGTCGATCCCGCCGCCGTCCAGGACCTGCTCGACGCCGGCCGCGTCCCCGTCGTCTCGACGATCGCGGTCGACGCCGCCGACCCGAGCCAGGTGCTCAACGTCAACGCGGACACCGCGGCCGCAGCCCTGGCCGTCGCCCTCGGCGCGACGAAGCTCGTCGTGCTCACCGACGTCGAGGGGCTCTACGCGAGCTGGCCGGACCGGTCGTCGCTCGTGCGCCGGCTCGGCGAGGCCCAGCTCGCCGACCTGCTGCCGGGCCTGCAGTCCGGCATGGTCCCGAAGATGGAGGCGTGCCTGCGCGCCGTCCAGGGCGGCGTGCCGCAGGCGCACGTCATCGACGGACGCAGCCCGCACGCCCTGCTGCTGGAGATCTTCACCTCCGACGGTGTGGGCACGATGGTGCTGCCCGGCTCGCGCGAGCCGGAGTTCGACGCCGGGGGTGGCCGGCACGCCGCGCCCGTCGTTGGCGGTGCGGGAGCTGCGGGAGGGAACGCATGACCACCATGACGACGACGCAGGGAGCCACGGGCCTCGAGCTCGCCGAGCGGTACTCGGGCGCCCTGATGAACACGTTCGGCGCACCCCAGCGCGTGCTGGTGCGCGGCGAGGGCGCGTACGTGTGGGACGCGGACGGCAACCGCTACCTCGACCTCCTCGCGGGGATCGCGGTCAACGCGCTCGGTCACGCCCACCCGACGCTGGTCTCGGCCATCGCGGCGCAGCTCGGCACGCTCGGCCACGTCTCGAACTTCTTCGCGACGCCGACGCAGGTCGCGCTCGCGGAGCTGCTGCTCGAGCTGTCCGTCGTCGAGGGGGCCCAGCCGCCCGCCGGGACGCGCGTGTTCTTCACCAACTCCGGCACCGAGGCCAACGAGGCCGCGCTCAAGATGGCCCGGCTGCACGGCCGTGCCACGGGCGCGACGCGGGTGCTCGCGCTCGAGCACTCCTTCCACGGCCGCACGATGGGGGCGCTCTCGCTCACCTCGAAGGCCGCCTACCGCGAACCGTTCGAGCCGCTTCCCGGCGGGGTGGAGTTCATCCCCGCCGGCGACGTCGAGGCGCTCCGGACGGCGCTGGAGGCCGGGGGCGTGGCCGCGCTGTTCGCCGAGCCGGTGCAGGGCGAGGCCGGCGTCCGGCCGCTCCCGCCCGGCTACCTCGCCGCGGCGCGCGAGCTGACGCGGCAGCACGGGGCGCTCCTCGTGCTCGACGAGGTCCAGACCGGCATCGGACGCTGCGGCGCGTGGCTCGCGCACCAGCTCCCGCAGCTCGGCGGCGGGATCGTCCCCGACGTCGTCACCCTCGCCAAGGGCCTCGGCGGCGGCTTCCCGATCGGCGCGGTGATCGGCTACGGCGAGGCCGGTGCGCTGTTCGGCCCGGGCAACCACGGCACGACCTTCGGCGGCAACCCCGTGGCAGCCGCGGCCGCGCTGGCCACGCTCCACGTCATCGAGCGGGACGGCCTGCTCGCGCACGTCGCGCGGCTCGGCGAGTCCTGGCGGACCGCACTGGCCGCCGTGCCCGGGGTGGCCGAGGCCCGCGGCGAGGGGCTGCTCGTCGCGGTCGAGCTGACCGAGCCGGTGGCGGCCGACGTCCAGCGTCGCGCGCTGGACGCGGGCTTCGTCGTCAACGCCCCCACGCCCACCTCGCTGCGGCTCGCGCCGCCGCTCGTCCTCACGGCGGAGCAGGCCGAGAGCTTCACGGCGGCCCTGCCCGGTTTCGTCGACGCAGCAGTCCGGGCGGCGTCGGCCGCCCCCTCCCGGGAGACCCCAGCATGAGCACACCGACCACGATGAGCCCGACGCCGCGCGTCCGCTCCTTCCTCGCCGACGACGACCTGACGAGCGCCGAGCAGCGCGAGGTCCTCGAGCTCGCCGCGGCGCTGAAGGCCGACCGGCACGCGGAGCAGCCGTTCGCCGGCCCGCGATCCGTCGCGATCATCTTCGACAAGCCGACGCTGCGCACCCAGGTCTCGTTCACGACCGGCGTCGCCGAGCTCGGCGGCTACCCGCTCATGGTGGACGGCAACCTGGCGAAGATCGGGACGCGCGAGTCCGTCGCCGACGTCGCCCGCGTCCTCGGCCGCCAGGTCGCCGCCATCATCTGGCGGACCTTCCACCAGAGCGACCTCGAGGGCATGGCGGCGTGGTCCGGCGTCCCGGTGGTCAACGCGCTCACCGACGACTACCACCCGTGCCAGGTGCTCGCCGACCTGCTGACGATCGCGGAGCACGCGGGCGGGTTCTCCGCGAGCGGGCCGGCGCTCGCGGGCCGGACGCTCGCCTACGTCGGCGACGGCTCGAACAACATGGCGCACTCCTACCTGCTCGGCGCCGCGCTGGCCGGGATGGACGTCCACGTCGGCTGCCCGCCGCAGTTCGGGCCGCGCGCCGACGTCCTCGCCCGCGCGCAGGTGATCGCGGCCGAGACGGGCGCGCACGTGAGCGTGCACGACGACCCGCGGCTCGCGGTCGTCGGGGCGGACGCGGTCGCGACCGACACCTGGGTGTCGATGGGCCAGGAGGGCGACGCCGACAAGCGCGAGGAGGTCTTCGTCCCGTACCAGCTCGACGCCGACCTGCTGGACCTCGCCGACCCGTCGGCCGTCGTCCTGCACTGCCTGCCCGCCTACCGCGGGAAGGAGATCACCTCCGAGGTGCTCGACGGGCCGCGCGCCGTCGTCTGGGACCAGGCCGAGAACCGGCTGCACGCCCAGAAGGCCATCCTCACGTTCCTCGCCCGCGCCGGCGAACGGACCTAGCGGTGAACGGGGTCCCGGCGACGAAGGCCGCCCGGCACGCGCTCATCGCGACCGCGATCAGCCGCGGCACGATCCGCTCGCAGGGCGAGCTGTCGGAGGTGCTCGCCGCCGACGGTGTCAACGTGACGCAGGCGACGCTGTCCCGCGACCTCATGGAGCTGCGCGCCCTCAAGGTCCACACGACCGAGGGCCTCGTCTACACGCTGCCGCCCGAGGGCGGTGGCTACCACGCCCATCGGCAGGTCGAGCAGCCGACCATGCTCGCGCGGCGGCTCGAGCGGCTGGCGGCCGAGCTGCTCCTGTCGGCCGAGTCGAGCGGCAACCTCGCCGTCCTGCGCACCCCGCCCGGGGCCGCCCACTTCTTCGCCTCCGCGATCGACCAGTCGATCCTGCCCGGCGTCCTCGGCACGATCGCCGGCGACGACACGGTCCTCGTCATCTCGCGCGACGTCGACGGGGCCGGCGGCGTCGTCGAGCAGCTCCTCGAGCTCGCCTCGCGCGGCGAGACGTGGGGCGAGACCGAACCACCCCACCCCGAGGAGAACCCAGCGTGACTTCCCAGATCGACGGCACCGGCGCGCCCGACGGCGCCAGCGGCGGCGGCACGACGAACACCGGCGCCCTGTGGGGCGGCCGGTTCGCCTCGGGGCCGTCGCCGGCGCTGCGCGAGCTCTCGCGCTCGACGCAGTTCGACTGGGCGCTGGCCGAGCTCGACCTCGCCGGCTCGCGGGCCCACGCCCGGGCGCTGCACCGGGCCGGCCTGCTCTCCGACGCCGACCTGACGACGCTCGTCGACGCCCTGGCCGGGATGGCCTCCGACGTCGCGGCCGGCACGCTCCTGCCCGACCCGGGTGACGAGGACGTCCACGGCGCCCTCGAGCGCATCCTCATCGAGCGAGTGGGGCCGGAGGTCGGCGGCCGGCTGCGGGCCGGGCGCTCGCGCAACGACCAGATCGCCACGCTGGTCCGGCTCTACCTGCGCCGGCACGCGCGCGCCGTCGCCGGGGGCGTGCTCGACGTCGTCGACGCCCTCGTCGACCAGGCCGCGGCGCACGGCGACGCCCCCATGCCGGGGCGCACCCACCTCCAGCACGCTCAGCCCGTGCTGCTCGCCCACCAGCTCCTCGCGCACGCCTGGCCGCTCCTGCGCGACGTCGACCGCCTGCGCGACTGGGACGCGCGGGCCGCGCTCTCGCCCTACGGCTCGGGCGCGCTGGCCGGGTCGTCGCTCGGGCTCGACCCCGCCGCCGTCGCCGCCGACCTCGGCTTCGCCGGGCCCGTCGAGAACTCGATCGACGGGACGGCCTCGCGCGACGTGGTGGCCGAGTGGTCGTTCGTCGCGGCGCTGATCGGCGTCAACCTCTCGCGGCTGTCGGAGGAGGTCATCCTCTGGGCGACCAGGGAGTTCGGGTTCGTCACGCTGCACGACGGGTACTCGACGGGGTCGAGCATCATGCCGCAGAAGAAGAACCCGGACATCGCGGAGCTCGCGCGCGGCAAGGCCGGTCGGCTCATCGGCGACCTCACGGGTCTGCTCGCGACGCTCAAGGGCCTCCCGCTCGCGTACAACCGCGACCTGCAGGAGGACAAGGAGCCGGTCTTCGACGCCGCGACGCAGCTCGAGGTGCTGCTGCCCGCCGTCGCGGGGATGGTCGCGACGCTCACCTTCCACACCGACCGGCTGGCGGCGCTCGCGCCGGAGGGCTACTCGCTCGCCACCGACATCGCGGAGTGGCTCGTGCGCGCGGGCGTGCCGTTCCGTGAGGCGCACGAGCTTGCCGGCGCCTGCGTGCGGGCGTGCGAGGCGCACGAGCCGGCGATCGGGCTCGACGAGCTGACCGACGCCGAGCTGGCCGCCATCTCACCGCACCTCACGCCGGCCGTGCGCGAGGTGCTCACGGTCGCCGGCTCGATCGCCTCCCGCGACGGCGCCGGGGGCACCGCGCCCGTCCGCGTCGCGGAGCAGCTCGCCGCCGCGCGCGAGCGCGCGGAGCTGCTGCGCGCCTGGGCCGTCGCCGACGTCGGCGCGGGCGTCGGCGCGGGACCCGACCCGGCGTGAGCGCTCCGGACGCCGGGGACCGCGCCGTCGTCGCCGACCTGCTCGACCGCGCTCTCGCCGGCCGCGTGCTCGCGCCCCGGGGCGACGGCGACGCCGCCGGGACCGGCGACACCCGGCTCGTCTGCGTCGACGGTCTCGCGGGAGCCGGCAAGACGACGCTGGCGAGGCGGATCGCCGAGGAGGCGGCGCGACGCGGGCTCGGCGCCACCGTCGTGCACGTCGACGACCTCCTCGCCGGGTGGGGCGGCCTCCTCGACGTCGGCGCGACGCTCGCGCGTGACGTCGTCGCGCCCCTGCGCGCCGGCCGGCCGGGGCGGTACCGGCGCTACGACTGGCTCGCCGGCGCGTTCGAGGACGCGGTCACGACCGTCCTGCCCAGCGACGTCGTCGTCCTCGAGGGCTGCGGCAGCGCGCCTCCGGAGGTCGGTGAGCTGGCCGCGCTGGTGATCTACGTCGAGGCGCCCGACGACCTGCGGCTCGCGCGAGGCCTGGCGCGCGACGGCGAGGAGGCGCGCGCTCACTGGCTCGGGTGGATGGCGGACGAGCTGCGCCTCGCGGAGCGCGACCGGACGCGGGAGCGCGCCGACGTCGTCGTCGACACGACCGCGCCCGGGACGACGTCTCGTCCCGACGACGGCGCCTCCCCGGGGTGACGCGGTGACCGACTACGACCCGCGCCTCGTGGCGCTCTACGACGAGGACAACCCGGCCGGTGAGGACCACGACTTCTACCGCGCCCTCGCGCGGCGGATCGGCGCGCGGCACGTGGTCGACCTCGGCTGCGGGACCGGGCTGCTCACCGTCGCGCTCGCCGCGGACGACGACGACCGCCGCGTCGTCGGCATCGATCCGTCCCCGGCGATGCTCGGGGCGGCGCGCGCGAGGGACGGCGCGGACGCCGTCACCTGGATCGAGGGGGACAGCGGCGTCCTGCGCGGTGACCGCGCCGGTGGCGACCGCGCCGGTGGCGACCGCGCCGGTGGTGACCCGGTCGACCTGGCCGTGATGACCGGCAACGTCGCCCAGCACATCCTCGATCCTGCGTGGGAGCTGACGCTCCTCGACCTGCGCCGCGCGATGGCGGACGGCGGCGTCGTGGCGTTCGAGTCGCGCAACCCGGCGCGGCGCGCGTGGGAGGAGTGGGCGACGTGGCCGATCACGACGCGCGCGACGCCCAGCGGACGGCTCCGCGAGGGTCTCGACGTGGCGGATCTGGGCGGCGGGCTCGTCCGGCTCGTCTGGCGGAACGAGCTCCTCGACCTCGGCGAGACGCTCACGCGGGAGGAGACGCTCGTCTTCCGCGACCGCGCGACCATCGAGCGGCAGCTCGCCCGCGCGGGGTTCGGTGCCGTGCGGATCGACGGCGACTGGGCCGGGACCGCGTTCACGGGGGACGAGCGCCTCATGGTGGTGACCGCCACGGCGGGACGCGACTGACCAGGCGCGACGGACGGTGCGCCGCGGTGTCGGGGCGGGCGAGGCGGGGAGGCCCGCCGCGTGCCCGTGTGGGAGGATCGGGGGCGTGCCCAACCTCTCGCTCGACGTCACTCCGCTGCCGGCGGAGTGGTTCGCGCGCGACGTCAACGAGGTGGCGCGCGACCTGCTCGGCGCCGAGCTGAGCGCGACGACGGCCGAGGAAACGGTGACCGTACGCCTCACCGAGGTCGAGGCCTACGGCGGTGCCGAGGACCCCGGCTCGCACGCGCGGCGCGGGCCGACCGCCCGCAACGCCTCGATGTTCGCCTCGGCCGGCCGCGTCTACGTCTACTTCACCTACGGCATGCACTGGTGCGCCAACCTCGTCACGGGTCCCGAGGGCGAGGGGTCGGCCGTGCTGCTCCGCGCCGGCGAGGTGATCGAGGGACTGGAGCTCGCGCGTCGTCGTCGGCCGTCCTCGCGGTCCGACCGCGACCTCGCGAGCGGCCCCGCGCGACTGGCCAAGGCGCTCGGCCTGACCGGTGAGCACGACGGTCTCGAGATCGGCGGCGCGGCTGCTGCTGGGACCGGGTCGATGGTCGTGGAGCTGCGGGCGGCGCCCGCGGGCGTCACGGCGTGGGAGCGCGGGCCGCGCACCGGCGTGAGCGGTCCGGGCGGATCGGCCGCGGAGTTCCCCTGGCGCTACTGGATCGCCGGGGACCCGACCGTCTCGCGATATCGCGCCGCGTGAGCCCGGCGCCGCGGGACGCGGCGCGCACCAACCCACCTCTTCCGAACGACCCAGCCGAGGATCCACCATGTCCGACATCACCACGGAGACGACCGAGGTCAGCGAGGCCGACGTCCTGCCCGGCGACGACCTCGTCGACGAGCTGCGCTGGCGCGGCCTGCTGCAGCAGCACACCGACATCGCCGCGCTGCGCGCCGCGCTCGCCGCGGGTCCGGTCACCTACTACTGCGGGTTCGACCCGACGGCCGCGAGCCTGCACCACGGCCACCTCGTCCAGCTCATCCTGCTGCGCCACCTCCAGCTCGCCGGACACCGGCCGATCGCGCTGGTCGGCGGGGCGACCGGGCTCATCGGCGACCCGCGCCAGTCGGGGGAGCGCGTGCTCAACTCCGAGGACGTCGTCGCCGACTGGGCCGAGCGGCTGCGCGCGCAGATCGAGCCGTTCCTCTCGTTCGAGGGGGAGAACGCCGCGCGGATGGTCAACAACCTCGACTGGACGGGCGAGCTGACCGCGATCGACCTCCTGCGCTCGATCGGCAAGCACTTCCGGCTCGGGACGATGCTCGCCAAGGAGACCGTCGCCCGCCGGCTCGCGTCCGACGAGGGCATCTCGTTCACCGAGTTCAGCTACCAGCTCCTCCAGGGCAACGACTTCCGGGAGCTGCGCAACCGGTACGGCGTCACGCTGCAGACGGGTGGCAACGACCAGTGGGGCAACCTGCTGGCCGGCGTCGAGCTCATCCGCAAGGCCGACGGGGCGAGCGTCCACGCGTGGACGACGCCGCTCATCACCAAGGCCGACGGGACCAAGTTCGGCAAGACCGAGAGCGGTGCCGTCTGGCTCGCGCCGGACATGATGACGCCGTACGCCTTCTACCAGTTCTGGGTGAACGCGGCCGACGCCGACGCCGTGCGCTGGCTGCGGACGTTCACGTTCCGCTCGCCGGAGGAGATCGTGGCGATCGGGCGCCAGCACGGCGAGGCGCCGCACCTGCGGCTCGCGCAGCGCACGCTCGCCCAGGACGTCACGACGCTCGTGCACGGCGCCGCCGCGACCGAGGCCGCGATCGCCGCGTCCGCCGCGCTGTTCGGGCGCGGGGAGGTGTCGGAGCTGGGCGCCGACGTGCTCGACGCGGCCGTCGCCGAGCTGCCGTCCACGCCGTACCAGCCCGGCATGACCATCGTCGACGCGCTCGTGGGGACCGGTCTGGTCAAGGGCCGCAACGAGGCTCGGCGGGCCATCGGCGAGGGTGGTGCGTCCCTCAACAACGTCAAGGTCGGCGACGAGGAGCGGGTCATCGAGACCGGCGACCTGCTGCACGGCCGGCACGCGCTCGTGCGCCGGGGCCGGCGGACGCTCGGGGTCGTGACGGCCGAGGGCTGAGCCGGGGCGGGGGAGCGGCGGCAGGCAGGTCCCGTTCCCGGGTCGGGGTCTCGCTCCGGGGCGAACGCCGGTGACCCGACGAGGCGGTTCCTCGGGCGCGCTCGGCGCGACCCGCGGCGCTGCGCCGGTCGGCTGGCGGTTTGCCCCGGGTCGCGGTCCGTCGCCCCTCTGCCCGCCCGGTCGGCCGAGGCGGGCGCGCTCGGTGATGAGGTCCGCCACGGCGTCGGGGTCGTACGCACCGGGGCCGGAGCGCAGCGCCTGGACGTACCGGATGACGCCGAGCTGGTACCGGAGGTCACCGGCCGCGATGCGGTCGGCGACCTCCGGGTGGCGCGAGAGCGCGAGGTCGAGGACCAGGGTGAGCTGCTCCGCCGGGTCGGTGGGGTGCGCGGCGCGGGCCGCGGCGGCGGCGTGGCGCGCCTCCGGTCCGTACGTCCAGTAGTGGCTCCACGGCACCCGGCTCGCCAGGATCTCCGGTGGTGCCGGTGGCGCGGGCCAGAGCTGGAGCACGCAGGTGCCCGGGTACTCCTCGCCGCGCTCGTCCGCGTCCTGCCACGCCTGTCCGTCGGGCACGACGTAGCGCACGCGGTACCAGCCCGGCTCCACGTCGGGAAGCTCCAGCACGCCGCCGCCGGCCCACCCGGTGACGACGATCCTCGGGTCGGCCAGCACGGAGAGCTCCACGGCGCACTCCCAGTCCTCCGGCGGTGGGGGCGACGAGGTGAGGACACCGGTGACGCGCACGGTCGCGGTGTGGACGGGGACCAGGAGGGTGACGTAGGGCGCCTCGCCCATCGTCGTCGCCAGTCCCACGTCGAGTCCGACCGGTGCCGTCCCGTCGTCCCCCGGGTGCAGCTCGATCTGCTGGTAGCTCGCGAACGCGTCGCCCTCGACCGTCGTCATCCCGTCACGGTACCGACGGGGCCCGTCGAGCTGGGTGTGTGGGGCGGCGCGCGCGGGCTAGCTGCCGGTCGGAGGTACGTCGCGCGGGGCGCGGAGAGCCCGGGGCAGCGGTCGTGGTCCTCGGATCGCGGCGTCGCCGGTGACGCGTGGGAGTCGGCGGGACGGGGGCGGGGCAACCGTGGTGCCCGACGTCCTCGTACTGCCGGCGCGGGGCGTCGTGACGGGCCGGTGCCCGACTACCTGCAGCAACCGCGGGCCGTGGCGTGCGCGGGCGTGCTCGCAGCGGTCCGGAGCCGCCGCGGGCAGGTGGTCGCGTGGGGTGTCGTGGCGGGTCCGCGTTCGGTGGCGCGCAGCGACGCGGGCCGGGGTCCGCACGGGGTGTCACGCAGTGGTCCGGAGCCGCTGCGGGCCGGTGGTCGCGGAGGCGTTCTGACGAGCCCGTGCTCGGCCACCTGCAGCAACCACGGCCGTGGTCCCCGCGGGGGGCGCCACGACGACGGTGCTCGCCGCGGCCCGGAGCAGCCGGGGGCCGCCGGGTGCGCCGGGGTCGGATCGGCCGTCGTCGGCGGCGGGTTCGGCGGGTGCCCGTCTCCGCCTCCCGACGTCCGCCCGCCCGCAAGGAACCGCACGGGAGAGGTGAAGCGTCGGACGTGGTCCAGGCCACACCGGGAGGAACTCCGACCGGTCGGCCCCCGGCCGGAGCTCAGAGGGCGCTCCGGTAGCGTTGTCGCAGGTCAAAGGCGCTTCGACGGGTGCGACACGCCCGGGCGTCAGCCGATTTGCGCCGGACGCCGAGACCCGCGTAAGTTATCTACCCGTTGCCCCGCGAGGCCGAGCGAAAGCCGGAGAGCGAGTGGCGGCGGGGGATCGGAACGAACGGCCATCGAGCCGGTCGGAGATTCCAGACCACTCCCTCCTGCGAGACGGTCGATTTGCCTAGAGCGAGTCGAGTGTGTAGGGTGGAGAGGTTGCCCCGGGTGGGTCTGGCTGGCTTTGGTTGGTTGGGTTTGTCTGTGTGGGGTGTGTTGTTTGAGAACTCAACAGTGTGTTTGTGACGAATGATGCCATTTGATCATGCTCATGTTTTGTCGTGGGTGTGGTTGTTTGTTGTTTTGCTTGTCTGCCTGGTTCCTCGTTTCTGGGTGGATGGGTTTGGAGCTTGTTTTCTTGCTCTCTTTTGTTGAATGTTTTTGACGGAGAGTTTGATCCTGGCTCAGGACGAACGCTGGCGGCGTGCTTTACACATGCAAGTCGAACGGACTGGCTCAGCTTGCTGGGTTGGTTAGTGGCGAACGGGTGAGTAACACGTGAGTAACCTGCCCCAGACTCTGGGATAACTACCGGAAACGGTGGCTAATACTGGATATGACACATTATCGCATGGTGGTGTGTGGAAAGGCTTGTCTGGTTTGGGATGGACTCGCGGCCTATCAGCTTGTTGGTGGGGTAGTGGCCTACCAAGGCTTTGACGGGTAGCCGGCCTGAGAGGGTGACCGGCCACACTGGGACTGAGACACGGCCCAGACTCCTACGGGAGGCAGCAGTGGGGAATATTGCACAATGGGCGAAAGCCTGATGCAGCGACGCCGCGTGAGGGATGACGGCCTTCGGGTTGTAAACCTCTTTCAGTAGGGAAGAAGCCTTTGGGTGACGGTACCTGCAGAAGAAGCGCCGGCTAACTACGTGCCAGCAGCCGCGGTAATACGTAGGGCGCGAGCGTTGTCCGGAATTATTGGGCGTAAAGAGCTCGTAGGCGGTTTGTCGCGTCTGCTGTGAAATCCTCAGGCTCAACTTGAGGCGTGCAGTGGGTACGGGCAGACTAGAGTGCGGTAGGGGAGACTGGAATTCCTGGTGTAGCGGTGGAATGCGCAGATATCAGGAGGAACACCGATGGCGAAGGCAGGTCTCTGGGCCGTTACTGACGCTGAGGAGCGAAAGCATGGGGAGCGAACAGGATTAGATACCCTGGTAGTCCATGCCGTAAACGTTGGGCACTAGGTGTGGGGTCCATTCCACGGGTTCCGCGCCGTAGCTAACGCATTAAGTGCCCCGCCTGGGGAGTACGGCCGCAAGGCTAAAACTCAAAGGAATTGACGGGGGCCCGCACAAGCGGCGGAGCATGCGGATTAATTCGATGCAACGCGAAGAACCTTACCAAGCTTTGACATGCACGGGAAGCCACCAGAGATGGTGGTCTCTTTGGACACTCGTGCACAGGTGGTGCATGGTTGTCGTCAGCTCGTGTCGTGAGATGTTGGGTTAAGTCCCGCAACGAGCGCAACCCTCGTCCCATGTTGCCAGCACGTAGTGGTGGGGACTCATGGGAGACTGCCGGGGTCAACTCGGAGGAAGGTGGGGATGACGTCAAATCATCATGCCCCTTATGGCTTGGGCTTCACGCATGCTACAATGGCCGGTACAAAGGGCTGCGATACCGTAAGGTGGAGCGAATCCCATAAAGCCGGTCTCAGTTCGGATTGGGGTCTGCAACTCGACCCCATGAAGTCGGAGTCGCTAGTAATCGCAGATCAGCAATGCTGCGGTGAATACGTTCTCGGGCCTTGTACACACCGCCCGTCAAGTCATGAAAGTCGGTAACACCCGAAGCCAGTGGCCCAACCCTTGTGGGGGGAGCTGTCGAAGGTGGGATTGGCGATTAGGACTAAGTCGTAACAAGGTAGCCGTACCGGAAGGTGCGGCTGGATCACCTCCTTTCTAAGGAGCCATTATGTCGCATCCATGCGTTCTGGGTCCTGCTGTTGCGGGGGTCGGGGTGGTGGGTGTGTCGACCGAAGCATGACGCGTTGTGTGTTGTGTGGGGTGTCGTGGCTTTCCTCTTTGGGTGGAACATGGTTCGTCATGAGCATGCTGTTGGGTCCTGAGGCAACACGCCTCTGGGTGTGCCCCGGCCGCTTCCAGGCTGTTGTGTCTGGTGGTGTGTTGGTGGGGTGGTTGTTTGAGAACTGCACAGTGGACGCGAGCATCTTTGATCTTTTGTGGTCAAGTGTTTAAGAGCAGTCGGTGGATGCCTTGGCATCAGGAGCCGAAGAAGGACGTGGTAGCCTGCGATAAGCCTCGGGGAGTTGGCAAACAAGCTGTGATCCGAGGGTGTCCGAATGGGGAAACCCCGCACAAGTCATGTTGTGTGACCCGCACCTGAATATATAGGGTGTGTGGAGGGAACGCCGGGAAGTGAAACATCTCAGTACCGGCAGGAAGAGATATTCCGTGAGTAGTGGCGAGCGAAAGCGGATGAGGCTAAACCGTGCGCATGTTCAAGCCGGCAGGCGTTGTGTGTGCGGTGTTGTGGGACCTTCTGACAGTCGCTGCCGTGACTGTAGGGAGTGAGAAAATCGTGTCGTAGTCGAACGGTCTTGAATGGCCGACCGTAGAGGGTGGTAGTCCTGTAGACGAAACGGCATGGTCTCCTTGGAGTGTTCCCGAGTAGCACGGGGCCCGTGAAATCCCGTGTGAATCTGGCAAGACCACTTGCTAAGCCTAAATACTACCTGATGACCGATAGCGGACAAGTACCGTGAGGGAAAGGTGAAAAGTACCCCGGGAGGGGAGTGAAATAGTACCTGAAACCGGCTGCTTACAATCCGTCGGAGCCTCCTTAGCAGGGGTGACGGCGTGCCTTTTGAAGAATGAGCCTGCGAGTTAGTGGTACGTGGCGAGGTTAACCCGTGTGGGGAAGCCGTAGCGAAAGCGAGTCCGAATAGGGCGTTTCAGTCGCGTGCTCTAGACCCGAAGCGGAGTGATCTACCCATGGGCAGGTTGAAGCACTGGTAAGACAGTGTGGAGGACCGAACCCACCAGGGTTGAAAACCTGGGGGATGACCTGTGGGTAGGGGTGAAAGGCCAATCAAACTCCGTGATAGCTGGTTCTCCCCGAAATGCATATAGGTGCAGCGTTGCGTGTTCCTTGCCGGAGGTAGAGCTACTGGATGGCCGATGGGCCCTACCAGGTTACTGACGTCAGCCAAACTCCGAATGCCGGTAAGCCAAGCGCAGCAGTGAGACTGTGGGGGATAAGCTTCATAGTCGAGAGGGAAACAGCCCAGAACACCAGCTAAGGCCCCTAAGCGTGTGCTAAGTGGGAAAGGATGTGGAGTTGCCCAGACAACCAGGAGGTTGGCTTAGAAGCAGCCACCCTTGAAAGAGTGCGTAATAGCTCACTGGTCAAGTGATTCCGCGCCGATAATGTAGCGGGGCTCAAGCACACCGCCGAAGCTGTGTCATGCGAACTTTGCTAAGCCTTCGTGGTTCAGGCGTTCGCATGGGTAGGGGAGCGTCGTGTGGGCAGTGAAGCCGCGGAGTGATCCAGTGGTGGAGCCTACACGAGTGAGAATGCAGGCATGAGTAGCGAAAGACGGGTGAGAAACCCGTCCGCCGAATGACCAAGGGTTCCAGGGCCAGGTTAATCCGCCCTGGGTAAGTCGGGACCTAAGGCGAGGCCGACAGGCGTAGTCGATGGACAACGGGTTGATATTCCCGTACCGGCGAAGGACCGCCCATACCGAGCTCAGGTGTACTAACCACCCAAACCGTGCCCATAGGGTTCCTTCGGGAGCCCACCGGGAACGGGGCGCGTGGGACCTCGCCTGGTAGTAGGTAAGCGTATTAACAGGGGTGACGCATGAAGGTAGCCAGTTGGAGCGATGGTTGTCTCCTTCCAAGCCCGTAGGAGGTTTCCCAGGCAAATCCGGGAAACATGTACTCCGAGAGGTGATGGTGACCACGTATGTGGGAATATGGTGATCCTATGGTGCCAAGAAAAACCTCGACGCGAGGGACTAGCCGCCCGTACCCTAAACCGACTCAGGTGGTCAGGTAGAGAATACTAAGGCGATCGAGTGAATCGTGGTTAAGGAACTCGGCAAAATGCCCCCGTAACTTCGGGAGAAGGGGGGCCCGGACCGTGACACCCACTTGCTGGGTAGAGCGGGCAAGGGCCGCAGAGACCAGGGAGAAGCGACTGTTTACTAAAAACACAGGTCCGTGCGAAGTCGCAAGACGATGTATACGGACTGACGCCTGCCCGGTGCTGGAAGGTTAAGAGGACCGGTTAGAGCCTTCGGGTTCGAAGCTGAGAATTTAAGCCCCAGTAAACGGCGGTGGTAACTATAACCATCCTAAGGTAGCGAAATTCCTTGTCGGGTAAGTTCCGACCTGCACGAATGGCGTAACGACTTCTCCGCTGTCTCAACCGCGAACTCGGCGAAATTGCACTACGAGTAAAGATGCTCGTTACGCGCAGCAGGACGGAAAGACCCCGGGACCTTTACTATAGCTTGGTATTGGTGTTCGGAGCGGCTTGTGTAGGATAGGTGGGAGACTATGAAGCAGCCACGCCAGTGGTTGTGGAGTCGTCCTTGAAATACCACTCTGGTCGCTTTGGACATCTAACTTCGGACCGTAATCCGGTTCAGGGACAGTGCCTGGTGGGTAGTTTAACTGGGGCGGTTGCCTCCCAAAATGTAACGGAGGCGCCCAAAGGTTCCCTCAGCCTGGTTGGCAATCAGGTGTTGAGTGTAAGTGCACAAGGGAGCTTGACTGTGAGACCGACAGGTCGAACAGGGACGAAAGTCGGGACTAGTGATCCGGCGGTGGCTTGTGGAAGCGCCGTCGCTCATCGGATAAAAGGTACCCCGGGGATAACAGGCTGATCTTGCCCAAGAGTCCATATCGACGGCATGGTTTGGCACCTCGATGTCGGCTCGTCGCATCCTGGGGCTGGAGTCGGTCCCAAGGGTTGGGCTGTTCGCCCATTAAAGCGGCACGCGAGCTGGGTTTAGAACGTCGTGAGACAGTTCGGTCCCTATCCGCTGCGCGCGCAGGAAACTTGAGAAGTGCTGTCCTTAGTACGAGAGGACCGGGACGGACTAACCTCTGGTGTGCCAGTTGTTCCGCCAGGAGCACTGCTGGTTAGCTACGTTGGGAAGGGATAACCGCTGAAAGCATCTAAGCGGGAAGCCTACTTCAAGATGAGGTTTCCATCACCCCTTTGAGGGTGGAGAGGCCCCCAGTAGACCACTGGGTTGATAGGCCGGAAGTGGAAGCAGGGACTAAAGACCTGTGGAGCTGACCGGTACTAATAGGCCGACCACTTACCCACAACCAAAGATCAAGAGTTGTGCTACGCGTCCACTGTGCGGTTCCCGAACCACCAACCCACCCCGTCGGGGTGCGCGGGTTGAGAAGTTCATACAGTCGTGGCGGCGGCCACAGCGAGGCGGGAAACGCCCGGTCCCATTCCGAACCCGGAAGCTAAGCCCCTCAGCGCCGATGGTACTGCACCCGCCAGGGTGTGGGAGAGTAGGACACCGCCGCCACCCCAACCACGAAGAGCCCCGGAGAGGGATGACCAAAGGTCATTCTCCTCCGGGGTTCTTCGCTATTCCCAGGCGGGTCGGGAGCCTGGGGCTGACCCCGCACGACGTGCTTTGCGAACGGCGATGAGCCCTGGACATGACGGCGGACGCGACGCCGGGAGAGCTGACCGTGGAGGGGTCGCCGGGACGGTGCTTCTCGTCAGTGACGGCCCGGAGGTCGTCGGCACGCATCTCGTCTGAGGGCATGTCGTCGGCGGGCACGTCGTCGGCCGGCATCCGGAGGGCCGGGCTCATCCGCAAGACCGGCGGGGCTCTCCGACCCGGCCCGCCGTCCGTCGGCTCGTGGTCCCTCGGCCCGAGCGCGCGGCGGTCGGGCGCACAGCGACTCGGCGTCAGGACGCGTCGATCGAGGCGAGCTTCTCCGGGTTGCGGACGAAGTACAGCGCGTGAACGCCCTCGTCGGTGGTGTGCAGCGTGATCGTCGTCGTGAGAGTCCCGTGCTCCTGCACCAGGACGCCGGCGCCGCCGTTGACGAGCGCCGGCGTGATACGCAGTCCTGCGTTCCGGGCCAGCCCGAGCAGCGTTCGGGCGATCTTCTCGGCGCCCAGGATGGGGCGCAGCGCGGCGGTCCTGCGTCCGCCGCCGTCGGAGTAGAGCGTCGCGTCGGGGGAGAGGAGGGCGACGATCGCCTCGACGTCGCCCTCCGCGACCGCGGCCCCCAGCCGTTCGAGCGCTCGGGCGTCCCGCTCGAGCTGGCCACCCCCGAGCGCGCCCAGGTCGGCGGCGATCGCGCGCTGGGCGCGCGAGACGAGCTGGCGCGCCGCCGCCGGCGAGGTCTCGAGCACCCCGGCGATCTCGTCGTACGCCACGTCGAGCACCTTGCGCAGGACGTAGGCGGTCGCCTGCTCCGGCGTGAGCGTGGTGAGGACGAAGTCCAGCGCCTGGCCGAGCCCGTCGCTGTGCAGCACGGCCCACTCGGGCGACCCGTCCTCGACCACGGGCTCCGGCAGCCACGGCCCCGGATAGCTCTCCCGCCGTCGCCGCTGCGTGCGGACGGCGTTGAGCGCCAGCCGCGATGCCATGACGCCGAGGAACGCCCCGGGTTCCCGCACCGATGCGCCGTCGACGCGGGCCCACGCGAGCCACGCGTCCTGGACGACGTCCTCGGCGTCCTGCCGCGACCCCGTGATGTGGAAGGCGGCGGCCAGCATCCGCGGCCTGTGCTCGGCGAAGACGGCGGCGTGGTCCATCGCGGTCATCCTAGGCCGCGCCCGACCGGCTCCGCGGGGGCGCCGCCCACCGGTAGGACCCCGGTCGCCGCCCCTCCTGGGTCAGCCAGCGCAGCGTCATCCGGCACACGGCCTCCTTGACCATCCCACCGGCCCGACCCGTGACGGCGAGCTGGCGCTCCGTGTCGTCGGAGTGCACGAGCTGGATGTGGCCCCGTCCGTCGCCGAGGTCGACGCACTGGAGCACGTAGCCCAGGCCGAAGACGGGCACGGGCCGACCCTGCGCCCGGGCGAGGATCACGTCGGCCGCGTGCGCGCCCATCGGCAGGGCGGTGGCGCACGCCGGGCGGAGGTGCCCGTACCCCGGGGCGTCGATGCGGACCGCATCGCCCGCCCCGAGGATCCGCGGCCGGCCCGGCACGGTGAGCGAGGCGTCGACGAGCAGCCGGCCGAGCGCGTCCGTCGGCAGTCCGGAGTCGGCCGCCAGCGTCGGGTAGGCGAAGCCGGTGGCGTCGACGACGATGGCGTCCGGGTCGGCGGGTTCCACCCGATCCTCGCCCGAGCGGGCGGTGCGAGCCGTCCGGGCCGGGGCGTCTCCGCGGTCCGTCGGGGGAGTCGCCGCGCCGACGCGGTCGACGACGGGCCCCGGCCGCGCGCCGCCCCGGGACCGTTCCGCGTCGTCCGTCGACGCCGACTCCCCGCCGGCCGACCATCGCCGCACCTCGACGTCGACGCCGGCGCGCACGAGCGAGGCGAGCTGCGCCCGGGGTCCCCGTCGCACCGGCTCGCTCGCCGTGACGAGCCGGACGCGCCGGCCGGAGGCGCGCAGCGTGCCCGCCAGCTCCACGCCCGTGAGGCCGGCACCGACCACGGTGACCGGCGCCTCCGGCCGGCGCGCCAACGCCGCGCGCAGCGCCAGCACGCTCGCCTCGTCGCTCACCGAGTGAACGGTCGTCCCGGTGCCGGGCCTCCCGGCGTCGGCCGCGACCCCGCTAGTCCCGGCACCGGGCCCACCGGTCGCGTCCCGTCCGGCCTCGTCCCCACCGGTCCCGTCCGGCGCGTCCGGTCCGACCCCGTGTTCTCCGGCCGCGTCCCGGTCGTCGTCACCCCCTGTCGCCGCGCCCCGCCGTCCGCCGGAACCGACGGCGTAGATCGCTGTGTCGTAGGTCAGCGTGGCGCCGGAGGCGAGCTCGAGCACGTCCCCGATCCGTGCGACGGTGTCCGTGACGAGGGTGACGTCCGGGTGCAGGAGCTCGCTCAGCGCCACCCGTGCGGTCGGCCGGGTCCCGCCCGCCACGGCGTGCAGCCGGATCCGCTCGACGAACCAGGGCGCCGGGGTCACCACCGTCACGCCCTCCCCGCTCGCGGCGAGCCGGTTCGCCGCCATCACCCCGGCGTAGCCGGCACCGATCACCGTCGTCGTCATGCGTCCTCCATCCGTTCGTTGGCCCGTCCGCCCCGGTGCTCACCGCTCCGGGGCCGGGCCGCGGCGCGACGGCCCTCGTGGCTGGACCGTCACCAGAAGGACACCGCTCGGACCGTCGCTGTGACGCCCGTCCATCATTTGAGACCGTGATTCCACGGAATGGTACGCACGGGATGTCGTGCGCTACAGTCGACCCATGTTCACCGCGCTTCTCGTCGTCGTACCCCCCGTGGGCGACTGACGCGTACGCTGCGACTGCCTCGCCCCTGGAGCTGCCGATCGGCTCGAGGGGCTTTTGTGTGTCAGCACGCCGCATCGAGCGGCTGCCGATCCGATGAGTTCGAGAAGGAGTGAGGAGATGTCGACCACTGTGAACCGGTCGAGCACGGCCGCCGTCCGCGGCCCTGCCGCGCCGACCAGGTCGCCCATCCCGGCGCGTCCGCGTGCCCAGGCCTCGTCCGCCGTCGAGGGCGAGGGCGAGCGCATGACGGGAGCGAGCGCGATCGTACGGTCGCTCGAGGCCGCGGGCACGGACGTCGTCTTCGGCCTTCCCGGCGGTGCGATCCTCCCGACCTACGACCCGCTGCTCGACTCGACCAAGCTGCGGCACATCCTCGTCCGGCACGAGCAGGGCGCCGGCCACGCCGCGTCCGGCTACGCGCACGCGACGGGCCGCGTCGGCGTCTGCATCGCCACGTCGGGCCCGGGGGCGACCAACCTCGTGACGCCGCTCGCGGACGCGAACATGGACTCGGTCCCGATGGTCGCGATCACGGGTCAGGTCGGCGCGAGCCTGATCGGGACGGACGCCTTCCAGGAGGCCGACATCGTCGGGGTCACCATGCCGGTGACGAAGCACTCGTTCCTCGTGACGGACGCCGCCGAGATCCCGGCGCGCATCGCGGAGGCGTTCCACATCGCCGCCACGGGACGTCCGGGGCCCGTCCTCGTCGACATCGCGAAGTCGGCGCAGACGTCCGAGATGACGTTCCACTGGCCCGACGAGCTCGAGCTGCCCGGCTACCACCCGACCGTGAAGCCGCACCTCAAGCAGGTGCGCGAGGCCGCCCGGCTGCTGGCGACGGCGAAGCGCCCGGTGCTGTACGTCGGCGGTGGCGTCATCCGCGGCAACGCGAGCGAGGCCCTGCGCGCCCTCACGGACCTGTCCGGGGCCCCCGTCGTCACGACGCTCATGGCACGCGGTGCCCTGCCGGACACCCACCCGCAGCACCTCGGCATGCCCGGGATGCACGGGACGGTGCCCGCCGTCGCCGCGCTCCAGCGGGCCGACCTCATCGTCGCGCTCGGCACCCGGTTCGACGACCGCGTGACGGGTCTCCTGTCGAGCTTCGCGCCGCTCGCGACGGTGGTCCACGCGGACATCGACCCCGCCGAGATCTCGAAGAACCGGCGCGCCGACGTGCCGATCGTGGGGGAGATCAACGACGTCATCACCGAGATGACGCGCGAGCTGGTCAAGGAGCACGAGCAGCACGGCCTGCCCGACCTCGAGGGCTGGTGGGCGCAGCTCGGCAAGCTGCGCGAGACCTACCCGCGCGGCTGGCACGCGACGGAGGACGGGCTGCTCGCCCCGCAGCACGTCATCGAGCGGCTCGGGAAGATCACCGGCCCGGAGGCGGTCTACGTCGCCGGCGTCGGCCAGCACCAGATGTGGGCCGCGCAGTTCATCAACTACGAGCGCCCCCGCTCGTGGCTCAACTCCGGCGGCCTCGGCACGATGGGCTACGCCGTCCCCGCCGCGATGGGCGCGAAGGTCGGCCAGCCCGACCGGACCGTGTGGGCGATCGACGGCGACGGCTGCTTCCAGATGACGAACCAGGAGCTGGCCACCTGCGCCATCGAGGGCATCCCGATCAAGGTCGCCCTCATCAACAACTCCTCGCTCGGCATGGTCCGGCAGTGGCAGACGCTGTTCTACGACGGCCGCTACTCCCACACGGAGCTCTCCACCGGGCACGGCAGCCGGCGGATCCCCGACTTCGTCAAGCTCGCCGAGGCCTACGGCTGCGTCGGGCTCCGGTGCGAGTCGGAGAAGGACGTCGACGCGACCATCAAGCGGGCGAACGAGATCGACGACGTGCCCGTGGTCGTCGACTTCACCGTGAGCCGCGACGCCATGGTGTGGCCGATGGTGGCCTCGGGCGTCTCCAACGACGCCATCCAGTACGCCCGGGGGATCACCCCGGACTTCGAGCGGGAGGACTGACCATGAGCCGTCACACCCTGTCGGTACTCGTCGAGAACAAGCCCGGTGTCCTCACCCGGGTCGCGGCGCTGTTCGCGCGCCGCGCGTTCAACATCCACTCCCTGGCGGTCGGCCCGACGGAGCACGACGACGTGTCGCGCATCACCGTCGTCGTCGACGTCGAGGAGCTGCCGCTCGAGCAGGTGACGAAGCAGCTGAACAAGCTCGTCAACGTCATCAAGATCGTCGAGCTCGAGGACCGCGCGTCGGTCCAGCGCGAGCTCCTGCTCGTCAAGGTCAAGGCCGACGACGCCTCGCGGACCGCGGTCCTCCAGGTCGTCGAGCTGTTCCGGGCGCACGTCGTCGACGTCGCCCCGGAGGCCGTGACGATCGAGGCGACGGGCGGCCCGGACAAGCTGGGCGCGCTGCTCACCGCCCTCGAGCCCTACGGGGTCCGGGAGATGGTGAAGTCCGGTACCGTCGCCATCGGCCGCGGTGCCCGCTCCATGAGCGACCGCGCCCTCGAGCGCCTGTCGCGCTCCGCCTGAACTCTGCTTCCATCCCACCACTACAAGGAGATACTCATCGTGGCTGAGCTGTTCTACGACGACGACGCCGACCTGTCCGTCATCCAGGGGAAGAAGGTCGCGATCGTCGGCTACGGCTCCCAGGGGCACGCGCACGCGCAGAACCTGCGGGACTCCGGCGTCGAGGTCGTCATCGCCCTCAAGGAGGGCTCGAAGTCCAAGGCGAAGGCCGAGGAGGAGGGCTTCACCGTGATGTCGGTCGCCGACGCCACGGCGTGGGCCGACCTCATCATGATCCTGGCGCCCGACCAGCACCAGCGCTCGATCTACAGCGAGCAGATCAAGCCGAACCTCGCCGCGGGCAAGACCCTCGCGTTCGCGCACGGCTTCAACATCCGGTTCGGCTACATCGAGGCACCCGACGGCGTCGACGTCATCCTCGTCGCGCCCAAGGCCCCGGGCCACACGGTGCGTCGCGAGTACGTCGCCGGCCGCGGCATCCCGGACATCATCGCGGTCGAGGTCGACGCCTCGGGCACGGCGTGGGAGACGGCCCTGTCCTACGCGAAGGCGATCGGCGGCACGCGCGCCGGCGTCATCCGGACGACGTTCACGGAGGAGACCGAGACCGACCTGTTCGGTGAGCAGGCCGTCCTCTGCGGCGGCGTGTCGCACCTCGTCCAGTACGGGTTCGAGACGCTGGTCGAGGCCGGCTACCAGCCGGAGATCGCCTACTTCGAGGTGCTGCACGAGCTCAAGCTCATCGTCGACCTCATGTGGGAGGGCGGCATCGCCAAGCAGCGCTGGTCCATCTCGGACACGGCGGAGTACGGCGACTACGTCTCCGGCCCGCGCGTCATCGACCCGAGCGTCAAGGCCAACATGGCCGCGGTCCTCGCCGACATCCAGTCGGGCGCGTTCGCCTCGCGGTTCATCGCCGACCAGGACGCCGGCGCGCCGGAGTTCCTCGAGCTGCGCGCCAAGGAGGCCCAGCACCCGATCGAGACGACGGGCAAGCAGCTGCGGTCGCTGTTCGCGTGGAAGCAGCAGGACGCCGACTACACCGAGGGCAGCGCCGCGCGCTGACCCGTCACCGAACGCGGGGTCGCGGCACCTGACCGGGTGCCGGGCCCCGCGTTCGTCGTCTGCGGGCTGCGTGTCGGTCGGGCCTGGTTCAATGGGCGAATGACGAACGACGAGGAGAACCGCGCGCCGGAGGCCTTCGACCTCGCCGCGCGTGACGCGGACGACGCACTCGTGCGCTACTGGGAGTCGGTGCGCGCCAAGGTCAAGGTGAGTCGGGCCCACGTCGTGACGGGTCCGGGCGTCCAGGGGACCGTCCCGCCGCCCGCCTTCTCCTTCGGCGACTCCCCGGAGCTCGCGGACGAGCTCCTCGGGCTGGTGCTCACGGGCCGCAAGACGGCGACGTCGACGGCGATGGCCGAGCTCTCGGACGACGAGCCGGCGCCGCGCGTCGGCGACCTGTGGATCGTGCTCGACGGGCGGGAGCGCCCGCGGGCGCTCATCCGCACGACGAGCGTCACCCAGGTCGCGTTCCGCGACGTGACGCCGGCCTTCGCGGCGGCCGAGGGCGAGGGCGACGGATCGCTCGAGCACTGGCGCCGCGAGCACGAGCGCTCCTGGCGCCGCGTCCTCGGCGATGACGCGTTCGGCCCGGACATGCTTGTGCTGTGCGAGACGTTCGAGCTCATCGACCCCTCGCCCGCCCCGACCGCGACCCCGACGCCCGCGCCGGGGGACGGGGCGTGACGACCCCCGCCGACGCCACCTGGTGGACCGACCAGGCGCAGGATCCGAGCGCCCCCGAGGTCGTCGCCCGCACCACCCAGCTCGAGACCGTCGTCGCCCGGATCGGCCGCGTCCTGCGCTGGCTCGTCCTGCCGGCGTGGGCCCTCGCCATCGCGACAGCTCTCCCGGCCCTCGTCCTGATCGGGCTCGGGCTCACCGTCCCGGGCTGGTGGAAGCTCGTCCCGGTCGTCGTCGGCGCCGTCGGCGTCTGGGTCGCCGTCGCCTTCCTGCGCGCGGCCGTCGCGACGACGCGCGCGGCGAGCGACCCCAAGGCCGTCGGGCGCGACGCCCTCGCCTTCTCCCGGCACGTCGTCGGGACCGTCGGCATCCTCGGCGAGCTGGACGCCGTGGTGCGTGGGAGCAGGATCGGGCTGCTGCGGCGGCTGGTCGCGCTGTGGAAGGTCGTGAAGCTCCCGCACGAGGTGCTCGAGTTCCTCGACGACCTGCCGGCGCTGTCCTGGCTGGTCCCGCCGAAGGTCACCGAGACCTGGACGCGCCTCCTGACCTGTCTGTGGTGGGCCGTCGGCGGCTGGTTCGGTCTCGTCGTGCTCATCGGCCTCAAGATCTCGCCCGTCGCCTGAACCGTCGGACGGCTGTCCCCGACTCGCGCCCTGACCACACTCCGAGACGGGGAGTCCGCAACGTGGGACGCGGAGTAGCATCCCGGCCATGACGCGCACGCTTGATCTCGCAGTGATCGCCGGGGACGGAATCGGCCCCGAGGTGGTGGCGGAGGGCCTCAAGGTCCTCGACGCCGTGCTGGAGGGCTCCGGCATCGGGGTCCACACCACCGAGTACGCCCTCGGTGCCGAGCGCTGGCACGCCACCGGCGAGACGCTCACCGACGCCGACCTCGAGGGCCTCGCCCAGCACGAGGCGATCCTGCTCGGTGCCATCGGGGACCCGCGCGTGCCGAGCGGCGTGCTCGAGCGCGGTCTCCTGCTCAAGCTCCGCTTCGCCTTCGACCACTACGTGAACCTGCGTCCCTCGCGCCTCTACCCGGGCGTCCCGACGCCGCTGGGCAACCCGGGCGAGGTCGACTTCGTCGTCGTGCGCGAGGGGACCGAGGGTCCCTACGTCGGCAACGGCGGCGCGATCCGCGTCGGCACGCCGCACGAGGTCGCGAACGAGGTCAGCGTCAACACCGCCTACGGCGTGGAGCGCGTGGTGCGCGACGCCTTCGAGCGCGCCCAGGCGCGCCCGCGCAAGAAGCTCACCCTCGTCCACAAGCACAACGTGCTCGTCCACGCCGGCCACCTGTGGCGTCGCACGGTCGAGCAGGTCGCGGCGGAGTTCCCCGACGTCACCGTCGACTACGCCCACGTCGACGCCGCGACGATCTACCTCGTGACCGACCCGGCCCGGTTCGACGTCATCGTGACGGACAACCTGTTCGGTGACATCCTCACCGACCTCGCCGCGGCCATCACGGGCGGCATCGGCCTGGCCGCGTCCGGCAACATCAACCCGACGGGCGAGTTCCCGTCGATGTTCGAGCCCGTCCACGGCTCGGCCCCCGACATCGCGGGCCAGGGCAAGGCGGACCCGACGGCGACGATCCTCTCCGTCGCGCTGCTCCTGCGCCACCTCGGCCTCGACGAGCAGGCCGCCGGCATCGAGGCTGCCGTCGAGCAGGACATCGCCGACCGGGCGGGGAACCCCGCCCCGCGCAGCACGACCGAGGTCGGTGACTCGATCGTCGCGCGAGTACGCGGCTGACATCGAGCTCTCCCGTCCTCCGTCGGTGACCAGGGTCGCCGGAGGAGCCGTAGCGGCACGCGTCGTCGTGCGCTCTCCCGCCCGTCAGAGGGCGTAGGTTCTACCCAACGCGAACCACGGAGGTTTCTGCTGTGTCCGAGTCCACCCTGACGTCTCCCGCGACCGTGTCGTCGTTCGAGGTGCGTCCCTCCTCCAGCCCGCGCACGGTCACCGAGCGCGCCGCCGTCCTCGCCGACCTCCGGTTCGGCACCGCCTTCACCGACCACATGGCCCGCGCCGTCTGGACCGTCGAGGAGGGCTGGCACGACCGCCGCGTCGAGGCCTACGGGCCGCTCCAGATGGACCCCGCGGCTGCCGTCCTGCACTACGCGCAGGAGGTCTTCGAGGGCCTCAAGGCGTACGCCCACCCGGACGGCTCCGTCTGGTCCTTCCGCCCGGAGGCCAACGCCGCGCGGTTCGCCCGCAGCGCCGAGCGTCTCGCGCTGCCCGTCCTGCCCGAGCAGGACTTCCTCGACTCGCTGCGCACGCTCGTCCACACGGACGTCGAGTGGGTGCCGACGACGCCGGGCTCCTCGCTCTACCTGCGTCCGTTCATGTTCGCGTCCGAGGCGTTCCTCGGCGTGCGTGCGGCGAACCGGGTGGACTACCTCGTCATCGCCTCGCCCGTCGGGCCCTACTTCGCGAAGGGCCTCAAGCCCGTCGCGATCTGGGTGAGCCGCGACTACAAGCGCGCGGCCCCCGGCGGCACGGGCGCGGCCAAGTGCGGCGGCAACTACGCCGCGAGCCTGCGGCCGCAGGCCGAGGCCGCCGCCAAGGGCTTCGACCAGATCCTGTTCACCGATGCGAGCGACACCTACGTCGAGGAGCTCGGCGGCATGAACGTCGTGGTCGTCGGGAAGGACGGCGTCGCGTCGACCCCGCGCCTGTCCGGCTCGATCCTCGAGGGCGTCACGCGCTCCTCGATCCTCACGCTGCTGACCGAGCGCGGCCTCGAGGTGCGCGAGCGGGACATCCCGGTCGCCGAGCTCATCGACGGCGTCCGCTCGGGGGACGTGGCCGAGGTGTTCGCGTGCGGGACGGCCGCCGTCGTCTCCCCGATCGGACGGCTGGCCGGCGAGGGCTTCGACCTCGAGGTCGGGGGCGGCGAGGCCGGTCCCGTGACCGAGTGGGTCCACCGCACGCTCACGGACATCCAGTACGGGCGCGCCGAGGACTCCCACGGCTGGCTGACCCGCCTCGTCTGATCGACGCGGTGTCCGGCGGCCGGCACCGGCCAGCGGCGCCGGGCGGACACGTGGACACGTCCGACGCATCGGACGCATCCCCGCGGTGACACCAACGGAGGAGGTCGCGTGAGACTGCTCGTCCTCGGCGGGACCGGGTACCTGTCCGCGCTCGTCGCGCGGGAGGCGCTCGCGCGCGGCCACTCGGTCACGTGCGTGACGCGCGGCCGGGGCGGTCGCCTGCCGGACGGCGTCGACGCGCTCGTCTGGGACCGGCTCGTCCCGGCTCCCGACGACGTGCGGGCCGCGCTCGCCGACCTCGCGCCGGAGACCGTCATCGACGTCGTCACGACGCCGCTGGCCGTCCGGAACGCGCTCGACGCGCTCGCGTCGAGCGCCCCCGGCGCGCACTGGACCTACGTCTCCTCCGTGAGCGTCTACGCCGACCACTCCGCGCCGACCGGCACGGCCACCCCGCGTCACGCGCCGCTGCCCGACGCTCTCGCGCCGCCGGCCACCGCGGCCGAGTACGGCGGGATGAAGGCGGCGTCCGAGGACGCCGTGCGGGAGCGCCCCGGCGCCGAGCCGGCCGGCACCCTCGTCGTGCGGCCGGGTCTGCTCGGCGGACCCGGCGACGAGACGGGGCGCCTGGCGTACTGGCCGGCCCACGCCCTCGCCGCGGCCACCGACGGCGACCCGCGCCTGCTCGTCCCCGGCGATCCCGAGGCCCGCGCGCAGGTCCTGGACGCCCGCGACCTGGCGACCTTCCTCGTCGACTCGGCCGAGGCGCGGCGCACGGGCACGCTCGACGCGGTCGGCACGCCGACCGCGTGGGCGGACGTCGTCGCCGCCCTCGAGCACGCCGTCGGCACCCGCCTCGATGCTCGCCGGCGCAGCGACTCCGAGCTGCTCGCGGCCGACGTGCGGCCGTGGGCCGGCGCTCGGTCGCTCCCGATGTGGCTCGGCGGCGACGCGGACCTCGCCGGCATGCAGCGCTGGCCGGGTGAGGAGGCGATCGCCGCCGGGCTCGCGCCGCGCCCGCTCGCCGCGACGCTCGCCGACGTCGCCGCGTGGCTCCGGGCGGCTCCGGGTGCCGCCGTGACCGGCCTGACGCGGGCCGAGGAGCTCGCGGTGCTCGACGCCGGCACCGGCTGAGGAGACACGGCGTCGCGAACCGGGCGGGGTGGAGGCGTGACCTGTGGCACACTGGATGCGTGGCACACAAGGCCCTTCTCATTACCTAGCGCGTCCGGCCCACCCGGACGCGCCGCCTCCCCTACCCGGGAGGCTTTTGTGTGTCCGGACGACCCCGCTGGACGCACGATGTCGGCACAGCGGACGGGCGATGAGCTCACGGACGGGCCACCGGCACCACCCCAGCCGGTCGATCCGTGAGCATGCAAGCAGAGAGCAGGACTACACGATGACGACGCCCCGCGCGCTCGACGGCGTGACCGTCGAGATCTACGACACCACCCTGCGCGACGGCGCCCAGCAGGAGGGCATGAACCTCACGGTCGCAGACAAGCTGATCATCGCGCCGCTGCTGGACGAGCTCGGCGTCGGCGTCATCGAGGGCGGCTGGCCGGGCGCGATCCCGAAGGACACCGAGTTCTTCGGCCTCGTCGACAAGGAGATCGAGTTCGAGCACGCGACGTTCGCGGCGTTCGGCTCGACCCGCAAGCCCGGGGCCCGCGCGCACGACGACGTGCAGGTCCGCGCGCTGCTGGACTCCGCCGCCGACGTCGTGACGCTGGTGGCCAAGAGCGACATCCGGCACGTCGAGCGCGCCCTGCGCACGACCGGCGAGGAGAACCTCGCGATGATCGCGGACACCGTCGCGTATCTCGTGGGCGAGGGGCGACGCGTCATCGTCGACGCCGAGCACTTCTTCGACGGCTACCGGTTCGACCCCGCCTACGCGCTGAGCGCCCTGGAGACGGCGTTCGCGGCCGGGGCCAGCGACGTGGTGCTGTGCGACACCAACGGCGGGATGCTGCCCGACTGGGTGCACGAGATCGTCTCTGCGGTCCGGCTGCGCAGCGACGGTGCGCTCGGCATCCACGCGCACAACGACTCCGGCTGCGCCGTCGCGAACTCGATCGCGGCCGTTCTCGCGGGTGCCCGGCAGGTGCAGGGCTGCATCAACGGCTACGGCGAGCGGACGGGCAACGCCGACCTGCTCACCATCGTCGCGAACCTCGAGCTCAAGCTCGGGGCGACCTGCCTGCCCGAGGGCCGGCTCGCCGAGGCGACCCGGATCGCGCACGCGGTCAGCGAGGTCACGAACATCCCGCCGTACGGACGCCAGCCCTACATCGGCGCGAGTGCGTTCGCGCACAAGGCCGGTCTGCACGCGAGCGCGATCCGCGTCGACCCCGACCTCTACCAGCACATCGACCCGACGCTCGTCGGAAACGACATGCGGATGCTCGTCTCGGAGATGGCCGGCCGGGCGTCCGTCGAGCTCAAGGGCCGCGAGCTGGGGATCGACCTCACGGGGCGCCCGGAGGTGCTCGGCCGCGTGGTCGACCGGGTGAAGAACGCCGAGGCCGCCGGCTACACCTACGACGCGGCCGATGCCTCGTTCGCCCTCATGCTCCGCGAGGAGCTCGACGGACAGCGACCGACCTACTTCCGCGTGCAGTCCTGGCGGGCCTCGGTCGCCTACTCCGAGAAGGTCGGGGGCGACGGGGAGAGCGAGGCGACCGTCAAGGTCCACGCCGGGGGCCAGCGGTTCGTCCGCACGGGCGAGGGGAACGGGCCGGTCAACGCGCTCGACCACGCCCTGCGCCTCGGGCTGTGCGAGGTCTACCCCGAGATCGAGGCGTTCGACCTCGTCGACTTCCGCGTCCGCCTGCTCGACACCTCGCACGGCACCGACGCCGTGACGCGGGTGCTCATCCAGACGACGGACGGCGAGCGCGTGTGGAGCACCGTCGGCGTCGGGCCGAACATCCTCGAGGCGTCCTACGAGGCGCTCGTCGACGCGCTCGTGTTCGGGCTCATGCAGGCGGGCATCGAGCCGCGCTGAGCGGCTCGACCGGGCCGGGCTCAGAGCTCGGCGCGCGGGACCTGGTCGACGACGAGACGGACCCGCTCGGCCTTGCGGGCGAGCTGCTTGCGCATCGCGGCGATGGTGGCGTCGACCTCGGCGTCCACGATCTCCTCCGCGATCGTGACCTGGAGGACGATCGGGTGGTCGTCCGGCGCGTCCGCCGGCGCGGGGGAGTCCGGGCCCACGGCCGCGGCCAGCGCGGTCTCGACGGCCGAGCGCAGGTCGGTCGCCGCCCCGGCGTCGCTCGCGTCCGCGAGCTCCAGCCGCGCGACGACGCCGCGCAGGTTCGGGTTCCAGGCCGGAGCACCGGGCGACGACGGGGACGTCGCCGGAGCGGGAGCCTGGGAGGACTGGGGCGCTGGTGACGCCTCGACCGGCGCCGACGCCGGCGTGGTCTGGGGCTGGGGTGCCGCGGGCTGCTCGACCGGCGCGGGCGCCGGCTCGACGGGGGCGGCGACGGTCGGCGCGGGGGCCTCGGCGGGGACAGCCGGCTCGGTCGGCGCGACGGGCTCGACGTCCGCGGGCTCGGGCTTCGCGGGCTCCGGCGTCGTCGGTTCCGCCTGCCCGGGCAGGACGCCGCTCTCGACGGGAGCGACCTCGTCCGGCGCCTCGTCCTCGGACCGCTTCTTCCGCCACGGGAACCATGCCATGCGCCAAGCCTGACACAGCCGCGGGCACGTCCGGCGCACGGCGGACGTACCGCCGAGCGCGGCGTGTGGGGTTGGATGGACCCATGCACGGTGAGTACAAGGTTCCGGGCGGGAAGCTCGTCGTCGTCGACCTCGAGACCGACGGCGACGGCGAGGACGCGACGATCCACGACGTCGTCATCTCCGGTGACTTCTTCCTCGAGCCGGACGAGGCGCTCGGTGACATCGTCGGCGCGATCACCGGCCTCCCGGCTGCCACGTCGGTCGAGGCGATGGCGCGCCTGGTCGCGCGCGCCGTCGGCGACGAGGCGGTCATGGTCGGGTTCACGCCCGAGGCCGTCGCGATCGCGGTGCGCCGCGCGCTGGGGCACGCGACGAGCTGGCAGGACCACACGTTCGAGGTCATCCGGGGCGGTGCCGAGGCGCCGTTCGTGCAGATGGCGCTGGACGAGGTGCTGGCCCAGGCGGTCGGCGCCGGGACGCGCGGGCCGACGCTGCGGTTCTGGGAGTGGGAGCGCAACGTCGTCGTCATCGGCTCGTTCCAGTCGATGCGCAACGAGATCGACCCCGAGGGTCGCGACCGGCAGGACGTGACGGTGACCCGTCGGGTCTCCGGCGGGGGCGCCATGTTCATCCAGCCCGGCAACACGATCACCTACTCCCTGTACGTGCCGGCGTCGCTGGTCGAGGGCCTCAGCTTCGAGCAGTCGTACGCGTTCCTCGACGACTGGGTGCTCGGCGCGCTGCGCGAGCTCGGGATCGAGGCGACCTACGTCCCGCTCAACGACATCGCCTCGCCGGCCGGCAAGATCGCGGGTGCCGCGCAGAAGCGCTACGCGTCGGGCGCGGTGCTGCACCACGTCACGATGGCGTACGACATCGACGCCGACGCGATGCTCGACGTGCTCCGGATCGGCCGCGAGAAGCTGTCCGACAAGGGGACGAAGAGCGCGAACAAGCGAGTCGACCCGCTGCGCAGCCAGACCGGGATGAGCCGCGAGTCGATCATGGACTCGTTCGCCGCGTCCTTCTCGGCGCGGTACGCGACGGTGCCGGGGGAGATCACGGCGGCCGAGCGCGCCGAGGCCGAGCGGCTCGCGGCGGAGAAGTTCTCCACGCCCGAGTGGCTGAACCGCGTGCCGTGACGAAGGAGGAGACATGACCACCGACCACCTGTGGCTCTCGGGCAACGACGAGGCGGACGAGCTGCTGACGCGCGACGACTTCGCGCTGCTCGTCGGCATGCTGCTCGACCAGCAGGTCCCGATGGAGACGGCATTCGCCGGCCCGTGGAAGATCGAGCAGCGCCTCGGCGCGTTCTCGCCGGCGGCGATCGCCGCGGTCCCGGCGGAGGAGTTCGTCGAGCTGTGCCGCACGCCGCCGGCCGTCCACCGCTACCCGGGCTCGATGGCGGGCCGGATCCAGGACCTCGCGCGCGCCGTCGTCGAGCAGTACGGCGGCGAGACGTCGGGACTGTGGCGCGGGACGGACGGCACGACGGTCACGGGTGCCGAGCTGCTCGCGCGGCTCCGCGCCCTGCCGGGCTTTGGCGACCAGAAGGCCCGCATCATGCTCGCTCTCCTTGGCAAGCAGCGCGGCGTCGACGCGACCGGATGGCGCGAGGCGGCGGGCGACTACGGGCTGGACGGTTTCCGCTCCATCGCCGACGTGCGCGACGCCGAGAGCCTGCACCGCGTGCGCGAGACGAAGCAGGCGGCCAAGGCCACGGCGCGCGCGGCCAGGGGCTGAGCCCGGCTCGTCAGGGGGCGGGGCTCACCGTGATGGTGACGTCGGCCTCGAGCCAGGAGTACTCGGTGAGCAGCAGGAACGACGAGCCGGCCGGGAAGGTCGCGTCGACGTAGGGGTCCCACTCGCTGCCGCCGAGGTCGGACGCCTTCTGCGCGCCGCGGTCGCCGGACAGCGTCGGCACGCCGCGGGGGAAGAACGCGATCTGCGGGTCGTCCCAGTCGCCGTCGCCGCGCACGTCCACCACGAGGTCGGTCTCCGCGTCGAGCGTGAGACGCAGCACGACGTACTGGTCCTCGGGGATGGTGACCGTCACGGGGGCGTCGGGCGAGATGTCGACGGTCTCGACGGGGTAGAGGAGCACCTGCGCCGAGGTGGCCAGCGCGTCGTGCTCGGTCACCTCGAAGGCGTAGTCGCCCGCCTCGAGCTCGACGAACACCGCGGGGTCGGACCACTCGCCACCGATGACGTCGGCGAGGACGTTGCCGCGGTCGTCGCCGCGCCACAGCTCCTGGTCGCCCTGGAGCAGGCGGCCGGCGATGTCGCCCTGCTCGCCGACGGCCTCGATGAGGTAGGACCCCGGCTCGCTCACGTGGATGGGCACGACGCCGGTGCCCTGCGCCGGGACGTCGACCGTCACGGCCTGGCCGACCTCGACGGCGGAGGACGCCGTCACGGTCGACGACGGCGACGGGTCGACCAGCGGGGACGTCGTGTCCGGTCGCAGCGCCGTCACGACGCCCACGACGACGAGCACGAGCGCGACGGCGCCCGCGACGATCCACCAGCGCAGCGCCGAGCCCTGCCGGCGCGGGCGACCGGGACCGCCGCCGATCGGCGTCACGACCTCCGGCGTCCACGTCTCGACGAGCCGCGGCTCGCGCGCCGGCCCGATGTTCGCGTCGGCGAGGTAGGGGTAGTCCGCCTGGGCGGTCTCCGGTCCGTGGGAGAGCACGGCGACCGGGGTGAGCGGCTGGACGTAGTCCGTCCACTCCTCACCGTCCCAGAAGCGCACCTGCCGACCCCCGTCGGGGTCGGGGTGCCAGCCCGGTTCCTTCGTCAGCACGGGGAAAAGACTACGCTGTCGGGCTCGCCGGCCCCAGGCGCACCGGACGCGCGACGAGCTCCCCGGCGGCGTCGGAGGCGTCGAGGTCGACCTCGAGGACCAGCCGCCAGTCCCGGTCGCCCTCGGGGTCGTCGAGGATCTGCGCGAGCCGCCAGGTCCGCCCCGTCTCGTCGAGGATCGTGAGCGACGGTGCCCGCGCGGCGCCGGAGACGCCGATGTCGTCGTACTCCTCCCAGTACGGGGCGAGCTCGTCCCGCCAGCGCTGCGCGTCCCAGCCGGCGGTCGCATCGAGCTCGCCGAGCGCGCCGTAGTCCTCGCGAGCGAGCAGCTCGACCCGGCGGAACGCCGCGCCGCGGGCGGCTACGCGCACGGCGCGCGTGTTGACGGAGAACGGGGGCGGGGTCTCGGCGTCGCCGAAGCGGCGCTCGGCGCGCTCGACCTCCTCGTCCGTGAGGCCGTCCGCCGCGTCGGAGGCGGCTCCGGCGAGCGCCTCCCACTCGTCGAGGAGCGAGGAGTCGACCTGCCGCACGACCTCGCCGAGCCACATGAGCACGTCCTCGGCCTCGGGTGTGCGCAGCGCGTCGGGGAGGATCTGGCGCAGTGCGCGGTAGACGTCCGTCAGGTAGCGCAGGACGAGACCCTCGCTGCGCTGCACCGAGTAGCGCGAGACCAGCTCGGAGAAGGTCATGCCGGTCTCGACCATCTCGCGCACGATCGACTTCGGCTGGAGCTCGTGCTCGGCGGCCCACGGGTTCGCCCTGGCGTAGGCCGTCCAGCCCGCACCCAGCAGCTCGGCGAGCGGCTGCGGGTAGGTCACGTCGTCGAGCAGCTCCATCCGCTCCTCGTACTCGAGGCCGTCTGCCTTCATCGCCCCGATCGCCTCGCCGCGGGCGGCGTGCTGCTGTGCCATGAGGACGGGACGCGGGCCGGGTGTGACGGCCTCGACGACGGAGAGCACGTCGAGCGCGCGGGTGAACGGGTCGGCCTCGGGGTTGAGCAGCTCGAACGCCGCGAGGGCGAAGGGGGCGAGCGGGGAGTTGAGCGCGAAGTCGTCCGGCATCTCGGCGACGAGGCGGACGGTCGGCTCGCCGGGCGCCGTGCGTGAGCGCTGGACGTGCTCGACGAGACCGGCCTGACGCAGGGAGCGGTAGATCGCGACGGCGCGGCGCAGGTGCGGGTTGGCCGGGTTCGGGTGCGGCCCGAGGGAGTCGTGGGTCGAGGTGAGCAGCCGGTACAGGCGGGTCACCGGGTCGCCGGGGCGTTCGAGCGCCGCGAGGACCATGGCGTGCGTGACGGTGAACCGGGAGGTGAGCTGCTCCGGGTCGGCGTCGCGCAGCCGCTCGAAGGTCTTGTCGGTCCAGTTCACCTGGCCCTCGGGTGCCTTCTTCCGGACGATCTTGCGGCGCTTGCGCTCGTCGTCGCCGGCCTTGGCGAGCGCCTTGGCGTTCTCGATGACGTGCTCGGGCGCCTGGACCACGACGTCGCCGACGGTGTCGAAGCCGGCCCGGCCCGCGCGGCCGGCGATCTGGTGGAACTCACGCGCCGTGAGGTGGCGCTGGCGCTCGCCGTCGAACTTGACGAGCGAGGTGAGCACGACCGTGCGGATCGGCATGTTGACACCGACGCCGAGCGTGTCGGTGCCGCAGACGACGCGCAGGTGGCCGGCCTGGACCAGGCGCTCGACGAGCCGGCGGTAGCGGGGGAGCATCCCGGCGTGGTGGACGCCGATGCCGAGCCGGAGGAGGCGGGACAGCGTGCTGCCGAAGCCGCCGGCGAAGCGCTCGCCCGCCAGCGCCGCGGCGATGGCGGCGCGCTGCTCCCGGGTCGTGACCGGGATCGAGGTGAGCGCCTGCGCGCGCTCCAGGGCGGCCGCCTGGGTGAAGTGGACGAGGTAGACGGGGGCGCGGTGAGTCGTGAGCAGCTCCTCGACCAGCTCGGTCAGCGGCTCGAGGGAGTAGGTGAAGCTGAGCGGGACGGGCCGCTCGGTGTGCGTGATGACCTGGGCGGTGCGGCCGGTCCGGCGCTCCAGGTCGGCGACGATGCCCGTCATGTCGCCGAGCGTCGCGGACATGAGGACGAACTGGGCGCCCGGCAGGTCGAGCAGGGGGATCTGCCAGGCCGCGCCGCGCTGCGGGTCGGCGTAGAAGTGGAACTCGTCGGCGACGACGACCACGTCGGCGTCGTTCTCGCCGTCGCCGGCGTCGCGGCCCGACGGTGCGGTGCCGGACGCGAGCTGGCCGCGCAGCGTCTGGGCGGCGAGGATCTCGGCGGTGCAGCAGATGATCGGGGCGGTCGGGTTGATCGCGACGTCGCCCGTGATCATCCCGACGTTGGCCGCCCCGAACACGGCGGCGAGGTCGAAGAACTTCTCGCTGACCAGCGCCTTGACCGGTGCCGTGTAGAAGGTGCGCGCCCCGCGCGCCAGCGCCGCCGCGTGCGCCGCGACCGCGACGAGCGACTTCCCGCTGCCGGTCGGCGTCGCGAGGACGACGTGCTCGCCGCCGACGATGGCGAGGGCGGCCTCGGTCTGGTGGTCGTAGAGCGTGAGGCCGCGCTCGCTGGCGTACCCCTCGAAGGCCTCGAACGCCTCGTCCGGTGAGGTGCCGGCCGCGAGAGCGAGCGGGTGGGCGGGGCTGAGCACGGTCACCCCTCGACCGTAGTTCACGGACGTTCGACGGCCCGACGTCGGACGAACCGATGAGTTCTTGTCGGAGGTGGGGTCTACCGTCACGACACCGGCTCCGAACAGTGGGGCCGCCGGCGAAGGAGAAGCTCATGACGATCGCGGTTGCCCCCTACCTCCAGTTCACCGACGCGACCCGCGAGGCGATGGAGCTCTACCAGCGCGTGCTCGGCGGCGAGGTCGGGTTCTCCACCTACGGCGAGTTCGGGATGGGGGAGACGGAGGCCGACAAGGCCAAGATCATGCACAGCCAGATCGTCAAGGACGGGGTGGCCGTCCTCATGGCGGCGGACTCGCCCATGCCGATCCCGGCGGATCAGCAGCCGACGGTCGCGGTCTCGCTGTTCGGCGGCGTCGAGGATGCGCAGGAGATGCACCGGCAGTGGGACCTCCTGGCGGACGGTGCCCAGGTCGTGATGGAGACCCTGCAGAAGGCGCCGTGGGGCGACGAGTTCGGCATGCTGATCGACCGCTTCGGCACGTACTGGATGGTCAACATCGGCGGCGGTGAGGGCTGACCGGGTCGAGCGGGGAGTGACGCGCCCGCACCCGCGCCCGCGATCTGGAGCGCGGCCCGGGCTCCGGGACGATCCCGAGCGCGGGCGTGGCCCGGGCCGCGTGGTTCGGGGTTCGTTCCCGGTCCCCGCGTCCTACTCGCAGACGACCCCGTCGCCGTCCGCGTCCCGGTACCAGGCGTACTCGGGGTCGACGCCCTTGACGTAGTGGCCGTAGCCGTTCGCCTTGGCCTCCTTGCAGGTGCCGAAGCGCGGGTCGGTGTCGCTCGCCGGCGGTGCGGCCGCGAACGGCACCGGTGCGACCACGCTGTCCTGCTCCGCTGCGACGACCTCGCCCTCGCGCCGCTCGACGTCCGCCTCCCTGGTCTGCAGGTCGGACTCGAGGGTCGAGACGGCCGTCTCGCGGTCGGCCACGGAGCTCTCGCGGGTGGCGAGGTCGCTCTCGAGCTGCTCGACGGCGCCCTCGCGGGTCGCCAGGTCCGCCTCGCGCGTCTCGACGTCCGCGAGGGTGTCCGCCACCCCGCTCAGCTCCGCCTGTGCGTCGGCCAGCTCCGCCGACGTCGTCTCGAGCTCGTCGAGCGTGCTCGCGTGCTCCTCCTCGAGCGCGGCGAGGGACGCCGCGAGCTCGCCGTAGGCGGTGCTGTGCGTCGGGTCGGACGACCCGGCGGTACCCATGACCAGTCCGGTCAGCAGGCCCGCGACCGCCGTCGCGGTCGGAAGGACCCATCTGCGCCGAGGCCGGCCGGTCCCCGGCGCGCCGCCTGAGCCGGCGACTGCTCCGGAGACGGAGACTCCGCCGGTGGTGATGGCGGCTCCGGTGGCGGCCGTGGCGCCCGCGATCGGAAGCACCTGCGTCGGGCTCGCCTGGGCCGAGACTACCCGGTCCGGCACGGCCTGCGTGTGGGCGGTCCACTGCCTCCCGTCCCACCAGCGCACGCGCGCGGGGTCGTCGGGATCGGGAAGCCAGGAAGGGGAGCTCACGGGTACCTCCATCGGTATGCCTGGGGCCAGTCTGGCGTCTTTCTCCGAGTGCGCAACCGGGTTCGGCGCAGCCCGCGCCGCGGAGGCCGCCGGAGGGCGTCGCAACCCGTCCGAACCGCCGGTCTTCGCCTCGAACGCCTGCCGGAACCGGCGGGGCCGCGGGTGCGCCGGCGAGCGGATAGTGCGTCGGCGAGCGACGAGCGCGCCGGCGAGCGGGGCGGGCCGGCGCCCGGGCATCCCGCGCGTGCCCGGATCGCGCCTAGACGCGCCGCAGGAGGGTCAGCACCTCCGAGTGCGGGGTGTTCGGGAACATGTCGAGGAGCTGTGCGCGCTCCAGCCGCAGCGAGGGCATGGCGGCGAGGTCCCGCGCCAGCGTCGTCGGGTTGCAGGAGGAGTACAGGACGGCCTCGGCCCGGCCGCGCTCCAGCCACGCCGCCAGGTCGGGTCCGATGCCGCGTCGGGGAGGGTTGACCACGACGACGTCCGGGGTGGGCGCGACGTCCGGACCCGACGAGTCCGCGTCGCCGGCCGGTGCGCCGCTCGTCGTGCGGCCCGCCGCGCCACCCGTCGTGTCGGCCTCGTCGCGGCCGACCCCGCCGCGGCGGGTCCCGCTGCCGTCGACCGTCGTGGCGTCGCCGACCTCGAACCGCGCGTTGTCGAGCCCGAGGTCGGCGGCGCTGCGTCGCGCGCTCGCGATCGCCTCGTCGGAGATCTCCACCCCGAGCACGTCGAGCCCGGGGACGGCCCGCGCGGCGCTGAGCGCGAAGCCGCCCACCCCGCAGTACAGGTCCCACAGGGAACGCGGCGCGAGCTCCCCGACCCACGCGGCCGCCCGTCGGTAGAGCGCCGCCGCGACACCCGTGTTCGTCTGGAAGAAGGACCGCGGGCGCAGGTGGAGGTCGAGGTCGTCGACCGGCATGGTGAGCGTGTCGCCGACGAGCACGATCTCCTGCGCCCCCTCGGTCAGCGCCGCATGCTCCGGCAGCAGGTTGAGCGAGACGACACGCAGACCGGGCAGCTCCGCGAGCAGGTCGGGCAGGTGCTTGCGGATGCGGGTCTCGGCCTCGCGCGAGCGCAGGACGAACCGCACCATGAGCTCTCCGCGCGGGTTGGCCGTGACCAGCAGGTGCTTGAGCTCCCCGCGCCGGGTCGCGACGTCGTAGGGGACCAGCGTCGCGCGCGTGACGAACGACCGCAGCGTCCCGAGCGCCGCCTCGATCGGCTCGACGTGCAGGGGGCAGGCCGCGAGATCCGTCACGGCGCCGACCGGGCCCGCGAGTGAGGGGATGCCGAGCAGCGGCGCGTCGACCGTCCCGCCGACGCTCACCTTGGCCTTGTTGCGGAACCGCTCGCGCGGGCTGCGGACCGGAGCGAGCCAGCCCTCCCTCGGCTCCGGGAGGAGGGCTCGCGCGGCCGCGAGCTTGTCGTCGAGCTGGTCGTCGTAGGACAGCGGCAACCAGGAGCAGGAGCGACACACGTCCCGCTCGAAGTAGTCGCACCGCACGCCCGTCAGCGTACGGGCCGGCGCGGGGCCGTCTTTCGTCGCCTCTGTCCACAGCGGCTGCGTTCCGGTGGCGGACTCGGCGGATGCGAGGCACCCTAGAGGGTACGAGAAGGAATGCGACGGTTCGGGTCCGGATGGGGGCCTGGCCGTCGACGAGCGAGGGGGTGGGTTCATTGGCAGCCAATCGGGGGGCGAGTGATCGGTGACGCCGGCTCATCACTCGGTGCTGCTCATGCTGCGCCAGCTCGGCCGGCGCTACACCTCCGGCCCGCTGCCGGAGTGGGACACGTTCGCCGCCTCGACCCGACTGCTCGCGTTCAACCCGCGCGAGGTCATCCCCTCCACCGAGCGCGACGTGTTCATCGTGGTGCGTGGCCTCGTCAAGATCGTCAACGCCGACCCGGAGGTCGTCGAGCCCTACGTCGAGGAGTTCATCGAGGCGCCGGGCGTCATGGCACCGCGCGCTCGCCCGTCGTGGGCCTCCTCGACCGGGGCCCCGCTCAGCTTCACGCGCGCCCGGTCACGGGCCTGGGGCATCTCGCCCACCGACCTCGTCGCGATCGAGCGCTCGCACCTGTTGCGTGCCGACTATCGGGTGCTGGAGGGTCTGGCGGCGCGCCACCCGCAGTGGGGACAGGTCCACGCCGCCTTCCTGTGGACCGGCATCGAGTCCGTGTACTCCGCGGCGCGCACGATCCGGCTCAAGGACGCCGAGCAGCGCTACCGGGACCTGCTCAAGCACCGCTCGTCACTGGCCGCGCGGGTCAGCCAGCGCGACCTGGCCTCCTACCTCAACGTCACGGAGTCGGCCCTCAGTCGGATCGCGCGCCGGGTGCGGGAGACGCCAACGCCGCCGGCGGCTCCGGCCCGGTCCGCGCGGGCGACGCGGCGTCCTTCGCCGGGTGAGCCCGCGTCGGGTGTCCGGAGGAGTGCGGACCCGATCGAGCGATCCTCGACCTCGGACGAGCGCCCCGCGGCGTCGAGTGGGCAGCCCCGGTCAACCGGTCGCGTTCCGACGACGAGACGGTCCGCGGCGCCGACCGGCCGGCCGACGACCATCGGACGAGCCGCGCCCGAGGGGCCGACATCGGGGGACGCCGCGGCGACGTGACCGAACCGTGACCTGGACCGGTGCAAGCCGGCCCCGGCCGCGGCACACAGCCAGGACATCACCAGGTTCCACCCCCGAGGAGTCCCGATGTCCCTGACCACGACCGTCCCAGCCCGCACGTCCGCAGGCGCCGCCCCGGCGCGCGGCCGTCCACGTCGCCGCATCCTCGTCGGCCTCTCGCTCGCGGTCTCGGCCGCGCTCGTCGGCGCCTGCTCGAGCGGCGGGACCGACAGCGGTGGCGCCGCCTACGACTCGGCCGCGGACGGTGGCGAGTACTACGCCCCCGAGGCCGGCGACATGCCGGTCGACCCCGGCCTCCCCGGCGGGGTGAGCGGCGCCGAGCGCAGCGTCATCCAGACCGGCTACGTGTACGCCACGTCCGACGACCCGGTCGCCGCGGCCACGAAGCTGGTCGGGATCATCGACGCCGTGGGCGGGCGGATCGAGTCCCAGCAGATCGTCACGGCGTCCGAGTACCGCCACCCCTCGGCCGACCTCACGACGCGGATCCCGAGCGACCACCTGACCGAGATCCTCGCGCAGGTGGGCGACGCCGTCGACGTCGTGGAGAGCCAGCTCACGTCCGAGGACGTGACGGCCCAGGTGGTCGACCTCGACGCCCGGATCACGGCCAAGGAGCTCTCCATCGAGCGCCTCGAGGAGCTGCTCGCCGGGGCGACCACGACCGCCGACATCATCAGCGCCGAGGAGACCCTGACCCAGCGTCAGACGGAGCTCGAGCAGCTCCTCACGATGCGCAAGGGCTACAGCGACGCCGTCGAGATGGCCACGATCACGCTCCACGTCTCGATGCCGGACCAGATCCCGGTCTCCCCGCCGCCGGGCTTCACCGGCGGGGTCGCGTCCGGCTGGACCAGCCTCGTCGCGACCGTCACGGGCGTGCTCGTCGTGGTCGGGTTCATCATCCCGTGGCTGCTCGTGGTCGCCGTGATCGGCGGCGCGTGGATCCTCGGCCGGCGCTGGCTCCGCGCGCGCCGCCCGGCCACGCCCGTCACCATCACGACGGTCGCGTCGCCGGCCCCCGCGTCGCCGTCCACCCCGGCGGAGCCGTCCGCGCGGGTGTCGGAGCCGACGGCCCCGGCCGCCACCCCGCCCCGTGGGAGCGAGCTGCCGACCCCGGCACGGCTGTCCGACCCCGTCGCCCCAGCCGGGACGACGGCGGCGGCGACGGCAGCGCCCTCCGCGCCCGCGTCGGAGGCCTCGCTCACCCCGGCCGACGAGTCGGCGCACCCGGAGGCATCCCCCGAGCCCTCGCCGACCGAGCGGGCGCCCGAGCCGCCGGCCTCGACGCGGGACTAGCGGATCGACGCGGGGACCGGTCCGCCCTCAGGGGAGCGCGGGCGCTGCCGCGAGCAGCGCCCGCGTCACCGGGTGCTCGGGCCGGGCCCAGACCCGCTCGACCGGTCCGCGCTCCACGATCTCCCCGCCGCTCATGACCACGACGGTGTCGCACGTGCGACGGACCACCGCGAGGTCGTGCGAGACCAGCACGAGCGCCAGCCCTCGCTCGCGCTGCAGCGTCGCCAGGAGGTCGAGGATGCCGGCCTGCACCTGGACGTCGAGCGCCGAGACCGGTTCGTCGAGCACGAGCACGCCGGGATCCGTCGCCAGGGCGCGCGCGATCGCGACGCGTTGACGCTGTCCACCGGAGAGGCTGCGGGGCATCCGTCCGGCCGTCGCCGGCTCCAGCCGCACGGACGCGAGCAGCCGGACGACGGCCGAGTCGTCCGCCGCACCCGCGTCCCGCAGGATGCGGCCGACGCTGCGTCGCGGATCCATCGCTCCCAGCGGGTCCTGCGGGACGAGCCGGACGAAGGCGCGTCGGCCCCGCCGCTGCCGCTCGGGCGCCGCGCTCCACGGGGTGCCCGCGAGGGTGACCTCGCCCGCGTCGGGTCGCTCGGCCGCGAGGAGCAGCCGGGCCAGCGTCGACTTGCCCGACCCCGACTCGCCCACGACGCCGAGCGACTCACCGGCGTGCAGCGTCAGGTCGACGTCACGCACGGCGTCGATCGGTCCGGCCGGCGTCGGGTAGACGCGGCGGAGCCCGCGGCCCTCCAGCAGCGGCGGTCCGGTCGGCTCGTCGCGCGGGACGGGCTTCGGGCCGCGGGGGAGCGCGGCGAGCAGGCCGCGCGCGGCGTCGCTCGCCGGGGAGGTCAGGACGCTCGCGGCCGGACCCTGCTCGACGACGCGGCCGGCGTCGAGCACGACGACGCGGTCGGCCACCCGCGCCACCGCGCCGAGGTCGTGCGTGATGAGCAGCAGCCCGTGGCCCGCGTCCCGCAGCCGCGCGAGCAGGTCGAGCACGCCGACGGCGACCGTGGCGTCGAGCGCCGTCGTCGGCTCGTCGAGCACGAGGAGGGGCGGCGCCGTCACGATCGCCGACGCGACGAGCGCGCGCTGGCGCATCCCGCCCGACAGCTCCTCCGAGCGCTGACGTCGCCGGACCGGCGGCCGGTCGAGCCCGGCGTCCGCGAGGGCCGTCTCGACGCGCGCGGTCCGCTCGGCTCCGGCCGCGAGGCGGTGCACCGCGAGCGGTTCGGCGACCTCGGCGCCGACCGTCCGGAGCGGGTCGAGCGAGCCGAGCGCGTCCTGGAGCACGAGCCCGACCGCGCGCCCCCGCACCTGGCGCCACGCCCGCTGGGACGCGCGCGCGAGGTCGCGCCCGGCGAGGGCGAGGCGCTCGGCCGTCACGTGCGCGCGCGCCCCGCCCTCGCCGGCGAGGCCGAGCAGGCTTCGCGCGAGCACCGACTTCCCGGCGCCGGACGCACCGACCACGGCGACGCACTCGCCGGCCGCCACCGTGAGGTCGACGCCGTGCAGGACGTCCGTCCGGCGACCGCGGCCGGCGTCGAACGCGACTCGCAGCCCGCGCACGTCGAGCACCGGAGACGGCTGCCCCGTCGTCATGTCGATGCCCGTGAACCGTCCCGGCGTCCTCATGACGGGCTCACCCGCCCGAGCGCACGCCCCAGCACCGTGAGCGCGGCTGCCGTGACCGTGATCGCGAGACCGGGCCCGACGCTGAGCCACCACGCCGTCGTGAGGTAGACGCGACCCGCGTTGAGCATGGCCCCCCACTCCGCCGCGGGCGGGAGCGCGCCGAGGCCGAGGAAGCCGAGACCGGCGACCCAGACGACGGCCTGCCCGATCCCGAGCGTCACGACGACGACCAGCGGCCACAGCGTGTTCGGCAGGACGTGCCGGGTCAGGCGGCGCCACCACCCCGCGCCCTCGAGCCGCGCGGCCGTGACGTAGCCGGAGACGGCGACGCCCCGCACCCGCGCCCGGAGGATCCGTGCGTACCCGGGCGCCGTGGCGATCCCGACGGCGAGGACGGACGCCGCGAGCCCCGGGCCGCGCACGGCGACGAGCAGCAGCGCGAGGACCAGCGTCGGGAAGGCGTAGAGGATCTCGACGATGCGCGCGACGACCGTCGACAGCCAGCGCGGGCCGAGGCCGGCCGCGAGACCGAGCACGAGGGCGATCGCGACGCCGATCGTCGTCGCGACGAGGCCGACGCCGAGGGAGGACCGCGCCCCGTGCACGACGCGGGTCCACACGTCGCGGCCGAGCTCGTCCGTGCCGAGCGGGTGCCCCCAGCCGGGCGGGTGGAGCGAGGCGGTGACGTCGGTGGCGTCCGGGTCGCCCGGGGCGAGGAGGTCGGGTGCGGCGACGGCGAGGAGCAGGAGGACGACGACGGCGAGGGCCGCCCACCCCGCGACGCCGAGCAGCCGGGCCCTCATCGGTCCTCCCCGGTCGTGGCCGCGCGCGGGTCGAGCAGCCCCTCGACGGCCTCCGTCACGACCGTGAGCAGCACGTAGACGAGCGCGATGACGACGATGGCGCCCATGACGACCGGCACGTCCCGCTGGAGGGTCGAGTCGACCAGCAGCCGGCCGAGCCCTGGCCGGCCGAACAGCGTCTCGACCACGACGGCCCCCGAGACCAGGAAGCCGAACGCCCACCCGGTCAGCGCGACCGTCGGGATGGCGGCGTGCCGCAGCGTGTGCCGCGAGAACACCCGCGTGGGGCCGGCGCCGCGGGCTCGCGCGGTCGTCGCGAACGGGCGCGACTCCGCGTCGCCCACGCCCTCGCCGAGCAGCTGGCCGAGGAACCCGGCCAGCGGGATCGCGAGCGTGACGGTCGGCAGGACGAGCCCGGCCAGCGAGCCGGGAGTCGAGGTCGCGGGGAACCAGCGCAGGCCGACGGCGAACAGTGCGACGAGCACCGCCCCGAGCCAGAAGTGCGGCAGGACGGAGGCGAGCACCTCCCAGCCGCGGACCACGGCGACGACGGCGCGGCCCACCGGCGCCAGCCTGCCGGAGACGGCGCGCGCCCACGAGACGAGCCAGGCGGCGCCCAGCGCGAGGAGCCAGCCGAGGACCAGGGCGGACACCGCGAGCGCGGCCGTCGGCCCGAGCGCCGAGAGCACGAGGTCGAGCACCGGCGTGCGCCGGGCGTAGGAGTCGCCGAGGTCGAGCGTCAGGACACGCCACAGCTGGAGCAGGTACTGCTGCCAGACCGGGAGGTCGAGACCGTACTGCGCCCGCGCGGCGGCCACGGCCTCGGGGCCGGCCTGCGATCCCGGCCCGCCGAGCACGGCCTCGACCGGGTCGCCGCCCGCGGCGCGCAGCGCGAGGAAGACGACCGTCGCCGTCACCCAGACGACGAGCAGCGCCCGGCCCGCCAGCGCCGCCACCCGGAGGAGGGCGCGGCGCGACGGGCCGGGCGTCGTCGTCATCGATCGTGCGGTGGGGCGGGTGGGACGCGCGTCAGTCGGTGAGCGACGCGGTCTGGAAGGAGAGCGTCGCGACCGGGTTCGACGTGTCGATGCCCGTGACGCCGCGGACCAGGAAGTGGTTCTGCTGGTCGTACAGCGGGAGGATGTAGTAGCCCTCGAGGATGCGGACCTGCGCCTGCTCGAGCAGGTCGGCCCGCTGGGCCGCGTCCTGCGTGGCGGAAGCCTCGTCGAGGAGCGCGTCGAGCTCGGCGTCCCGGACGTAGGCGTGGTTCGCGAAGTAGCCGGACGGCGCCGGCTCGGTGCCGCTGGAGTGGTACAGGATCCGCAGGACGTCCGGCCCCACCTTCGTGTACGGCGCCGACACCGCCTCGTACTCGTGCGCGCCGAGGGCCGCGTACCAGGCCCCGAGGTCGAGCGGGGTGAGGACGACCTCGAAACCGGCCTCCTTGACGTTCGCCTGGATCTGCTGGAACAGCGCCTGCTCGGCCGGGACCGACTGGTTCGTGCTCACGGGGAACCGGACGCTCAGGCGGGCGCCGTCCTTCGTGCGGTAGCCGTCGGCGTCGCGCTCGGTCCAGCCGGCCTCGTCGAGGAGGGTGTTCGCCGCGTCGAGGTCGTAGGTGAACTGCTCCTCGCGGGAGACCGCCACCGGCTCGACGCTGGAGAGGGGGGAGAACGACGGGACGGCGGTGCTGGAGAACAGCGCCTCGATGCCCGGGCCGGGGTTGGCCGAGCGGATGAACGCCTCGCGCACGCGGATGTCGTCGAACGGCGTCTGCCCGGAGTTCAGCTCGATCCGGTTGACGCTGCCGGGCCGCGGGTTGTCGATGTGCTCGATGCCGAGCGACGCGTCGGCCTCGGCGGCCGTGATCGTGTCCGGCTGCGGGTTGTCGATGACGTCGACCTCGCCCGAGACCAGCGCGGCGTACCGGGTCGCGGCGTCCGGGACGAACCGCCACGTGATCCCGTCCAGCAGCGGCGGGGCCGCCTCGCCCGTCGCGTCGACGTAGTCCGGGTTGGCGACGAGGTCGACCTGCTGCTGCGGCGTCCATCCCGTGACGACGAACGGGCCCGTGCCCGCGGGGGCGAGGCAGTTCTCCTCCATGCCGCGCGCCAGCCCGGTCGGGGACTGCATGGCCGTCCACTGCTGGGCGAGCGACTCCAGGAGCGCCGCGTCCGGCTCGGAGAGGTGGAAGCGCGCGTGACGGTCGTCGACGACCTCCACCTCGGTGACCTTCTCGACGGCGAGGTAACCCGTCGACGAGCCCGTGTCGGGGTCCTGCAGGTGCTCGATGTTGGCCTTGACGGCCGCCGCGTCGAACGGCGTGCCGTCGGTGAAGGTGCGCTCGGCGAGCGTGAAGTCCCAGGTGAGGCCGTCCTCGCTGACCGTCCAGTCGGTCGCGAGCCACGGCGTCGTCGTGCCGTCGGCTGCCCGGCCGACGAGGGGCTCGAGGTACTGGGTCGAGATGAGCGCCTGCGGGTAGTTGCCGCCGACGTGCGGGTCGAGGCAGGTCGGCTCGGCGTCACCGCTGGCGTAGACGAGCGTCCCGCCCGCCTGCGTGGGGGCGTCCGTGCCGTCGGACGCGGTCGAGCCGCCGCTCGCCGCGTCCGAGGGCGACGACGGGTCGGGCGCGGGCGAGCCGGAGCACGCGGCGAGGACGAGGGCTGTCGCGGCCGACGCGACGGCGAGGAGCGGGAGACGGCGCACGGGTGGCCTTCCGGAGAGGGTTGTTGATCGCAGTCCAACAATAGGCGTCGCGGATCGTCGACGTCGTAGCCTTGAGCCATGGACACCCCGCGCCGCGCCGGTCGACCGCGCGCCGCGTCCCGGGAGATCCTGGAGGAGGCGGCGTGCGAGCTGTTCCTCGAACAGGGGTACGACGCGACGTCCGTGGCGGACATCACGTCCCGCGCGGGGGTGAGCCGGTCGACGTTCTTCAACTACGTCGAGTCCAAGTCCGACCTGCTCTGGGCGCGGTTCGACGACGGCGTCGAGCGGCTGCGCGCGACGCTCGCCCGGTTGCGGGAGGAGGTGGCGGACGGCGGGCGCGGTGACGATGTCGGGCTCGGTGGCGATGTCGCGACGGGTGGCGACGTCGCGAGCCGCGAGGCGCAGGCGCGCGCCGCCCTGGCCACGCTCGCGGCCGACCTGCCGCCCGAGAACGTCGCGCTCGCGTACACCCAGGCCGGCGCGATGGGCCTGGGGGAGGACCTGCGCCTCGCCGAGGCCCGCCGGCTCGTGGCCGTCCGCGACGCGCTGGCCGTCCACCTGCGCACCGCGGTGTCGGACCAGCTCGCGGCCCAGGTGCGGGCAACGGCACTCGCGGGCGCCCTGCTCGCCGCCGTGCGCGAGTGGTCGCTCGCCGGTGTCGGGCGTCCCGCGCTGCCGGCGGTCCTGGCGCGAGCGCTCGACTGCCTCGGCCCAGGCGCCGCGACGGGTCTCGACGCGGGGACCCGCTGCTAGCTGGCCGGTTCCGGTGTGGACGCCGGGCAACCCGTGTCCACCGCTGGGCCGGATGGGTTCCGCGATCCGGCTCTCCGGTGACCACGGCGCAGTCCGTGTCCGCCGTTGGGCCGGCTGCGGCGGTCATCCGGCTCAGGTGTGGCCACGGCGCAGTCCGTGTCCACCGCTGGGCCGGCTGCGGCGGTCATCCGGCTCAAGTGTGGCCACCGCGCAGTCCGTGTCCACCGCTGGGCCGGACAGGTTCGGGCATCCGGCTCTCCGGTGGCCACCGCGCGTCCGGCGCCACGACGGGGTCCAGCTCGGCCTCCCCGCCGCACGGCCCCGCCGCTAGCGTGGGGCCGTGCCCCTCAGCTCGCTGTTCCTCGTCGCGGTCGCCGCCGTCGTCGCACCGCTGCTGTCCGTCGCGACGCGACGCGTCGTGCCCGGCGTCATCTTCGAGATGCTGCTGGGTCTGCTCATCGGTCCCGCGCTGCTCGGCCTCGCCCAACCCGTCGGGCTCGTCGACGAGCTCGCGAGCGTCGGCATCGCCCTGCTCATGTTCGTCGCGGGCACCGAGGTCAACCTGGCCGACTTCCGCGGACCGGCGCTGCGCCGCTCGGGCGGCTCGTGGCTCGCCTCGCTGGTGCTCGCTGGGATCGTCGGCGTCGTCGTCGCCCTCGTCAGCAGCGTCGACACGGCGGTCCTCATCGCGATCGGGCTGAGCACGACGGCGCTCGGCACCCTCGTGCCGATCCTGCGCGACCGCCGCGTCCTCGAGCTCCCGCTCGGCCGGGCCACCATGTCGGTCGGCACGCTCGGGGAGTTCGGGCCGATCGTGCTCATCTCGGTGTTCCTCACCGACTCGGCCGGGCCGCTGCCGACGCTCGGCTTCCTCGCGGTGTTCGCGCTGCTCGTCCTCGGCTGGATGTGGGCGGTGCGCCGGTTCCCCTGGCCGCGACTGCGCCGGGCGCTCGCGGCCGGGCTGCACAACCCCTCCCAGCTCCCGGTCCGCGTCGCGATCCTCGCCGTCGTGTTCTTCGTCATCGTCGCTGACGACCTCGGGATCGACGCGCTGCTCGGAGCCTTCTGTGCCGGGCTCGTCGTGCGCCAGGCGGTCGGGATCGATCGCGAGGCCGGCGACGTCCGGCTGTTCGAGGGCAAGATCGAGGCCGTCGGGTTCGGCTTCTTCGTCCCGATCTTCTTCATCGTCTGCGGCATGAAGATCGACATCCACGCGATGGTCGCGAGCCCGTGGACCTTCGCCCTCGTCCCCGCCTTCGCGCTGGCGTTCCTCGTGTGCCGGGGACTGCCGTCGTTCGTCGCCTACCGTGGCGTCCTCGGCGACGACCAGGCGCGCCGGCTCGGGCTGCTGGCCGCCTCGGCGATCTCGCTCGTCACGGTGCTCGCGACGATGGGGCAGGAGTCGGGCGCGCTGAGCCCGGCCGTGGCCGCGGCGTTCGTCGGGGGCGGGCTGCTCACGGTCTCGCTCTACCCGGTGCTTGCCCTGCGCGGCATCCGCGGTCCCGCCGCCAGGGACGCGGCCGTCGGCGTGACGGCGGCCTGACCCGGCGGCCCGCCGTGCGGCCCGGGTCGCACGGCTGTCGGGCCGACCAGCGCGTGAGCGCGACCGTCCAGCCGGGGCGACCAGCGGGCCGGGGCCGCTAGATCGCGCAGCCGTCCGGGCCGCAGGCGTCGCCGTCGGCGAGCTGCTGGAGCCGGGGCCGCGACGCGGCCCACGCCTGCTCCAGCGCGGTCGCGAAGACCTCGCTCGGCTGCGCGCCCGAGACCGCGTAGGTCATGTCGAGGACGAACGTCGGCACGGCCTGGATGCCGAGCGCCGCGGCCTCGGCGACGTCCGCGCGCACCGCGGGGATCCGCGAGCCGGACGCCAGCTCGTCCCGGACGTCCTGCTCCGCCAGGCCCGCGGCGACGCCGATCCGCACGAGCACCTCCTCGTCGCCGATGTCGCCGCCCTCGACGAAGTGCGTCCGCAGCAGCGCCTCCTTGACCTGGTCGGCGACGCCGTTCTCCCGGGCGAGGTGGAGGAGCTGGTGGCCGCGCATCGAGTTGGCGACGACGAGTGCGTCGAAGTCGTAGTCCAGGCCCTCGCCGGCCGCCTGCTGCGCGACGTGCGCGAACATCTGGCGGACCTGCTCCTCCGGCAGCCCCTTGCGCGTGGCGAGGTAGGCGGCCTCGGTGCCGTCGTAGTGCTCGGGCAGCGTCGGGTCGAGCTGGTAGGAGTGCCAGACGACCTCGACCTCGTCGCGGTGCTCGAACGCGGCGAGCGCGCGCTCGAACCGGCGCTTGCCGATGTAGCACCAGGGGCAGGCGATGTCGGACCAGATGTCGATCTTCACGCTCGACGCAACCGCGCGTGCCGCCGTTCCATTCCGCCGTCGCCCCGGCGCCCGGCGACGACGCGCGTCGGCACCGGGCGCCGCGACCGCGGCCGCGACCCGCGACCGCGACCCGCGATCGTGCCCGCGACCGCCGCGGGTCGAGGGGCGAGACGACGCGGCCGGACGCCTTGACCACGGAGGGAAGTCATGCCTAACCTCAGTTACATCAGATGTGTCGGAGTCGGATGCATCGACACCCACATCCCTCAGGAGCCTTCGACCCATGCAGTTCTCCGTGCGCGCTCGGGCGAGCCTGGGGGCGCTCGTCCTCGGCGCCCTGCTCGCCCTCACCGGCTGCGGCGTCCCCGGGACCACGCCCGGCAACGACGGCGGCGCCTCGGCCGCCGCCGGCTCGCCGGCCGCCGGCGCCTCTGCGTCCGCCGCCGGGATCGGCCCGGAGGAGACCGAGATCGGGGCCGAGGGACCCGCAGCGGGGGTCCCCGGCGTCGCGGACGGCACCCCCGTCCGCGTCGTCGAGGACGTCCGGCACGACCCGGTCGTCGTCCCGGCGGAGCCGCTGCGCGTCGTGACGCTCTCCGAGCCGACCCTCGACGGTGCGCTCGCGCTCGGCGTGACACCCGTCGGCTCGGTCAACGGGCGCGGCCAGAGCACGATGCCGAACTACCTGCTCGACCGAGCGGAGGGCATCCCGGCCGTCGGCACGGTCGCGCAGTTCAACTTCGAGGCGATCGCCGCGCTTAAGCCGGACCTGATCCTCACCTATGCCTCGGGCGGCAACAACCCCGAGTCGATCGCCATCATGGAGAAGATCGCCCCGGTCTACTTCGTCGGCTACGCCGGCGCGGAGTGGCGCACCACCTTCCGCAACGTCGCGAACGCGCTCAACCGCTCCGACGAGGCCGAGCGGGTCCTCGGCGACTTCGACACCCTCGTCGCCGACGTCGGCGGGCGGCTGCGGGAGGCCGGCTACGACGACAAGACGTTCTCGATCGTGCGCTGGCAGGGCTCCAACGCCTCGCTCATCCTCAAGGAGCTGCCGCCCGGGATGGCGCTGGACGAGCTCGGGCTGGCGCGTCCGCCCGCGCAGGACCGCGAGGGCCGGGGCCACTCCGAGCCGATCTCGCTGGAGAACCTCGCCGACGCCGACGCCGACTACATGTTCTTCGGCACGCTCGGCGGCTCGAGCGTCGACAACCCCGTCGCGGGCGGCACGGCCGACATCACCGGCGCCCAGCAGGCGTACGACGAGGCCGTCGGGACCCCGGGCTTCACGGATCTCAAGGCCTACCGCGACGGCCACGTCATCCTCGTCGACGGCTCGCTGTGGACGTCGACGGGCGGTCCGATCCTCATGACGGGGATCGTCGATTTCATCGAGGAGACGCTCCTGTGACCCCGCACCCCGACCAGCCCGCCACCCGTCCGTTCGCGAAGCTCGCGGCGACCCGCTCCGCGACCACGCTGCGCTCGACGATCGGGATGCTGCTCGCGCTCGTGGTTCTCGTCGCCGGCGCCCCGGTCGCGCTCGCCGCGCCCGACGGCGTCGCGATCACCCGCCAGCCGCTGGCCGTGACGGTCACCGCGGGCGACGACGCCGTGCTCGACGTCGTGGCCGCCGACGCCGCCGGCTACCGCTGGCAGGTGCTCGCGGACGGCGAGGACGTCGCCGCAGCCGACGAGACCGCCTGGCACGACGTCGACGCGGCGGCGAACCCGAGCGCGCTCACCGCCGCGCTGACGCTGCCCGCGGCCGACGCCGCGGCGCAGGGGACCTACCGCGTCCAGGTGACCGGCGCCGACGGCACCGTCGTCGCCTCCGAGCCCGCGCTGCTCACCGTGACCCCGGCCGAGGAGACACCAGCCGAGCTGGTGCCCGCCGAGGAGGTCGCAGCCGAGGACCCCGGGACCGCCGCGCCCCCGGCACCCGCGGAGTCCGCCGAGACCGACGAGGCCGGGCCCACCCCCGCCGCCGCGCCGGCCCCGTCCTCCGGCGAGGGTCGGGTCTCGACGCTCGCCGCCGGCCTCGTCGTGACCAGCCACCCGTCCGACGTCAGCGTCGCCACCGGTGCCCAGGCCCAGTTCCGGGCCGCCGCCACCGGCGGCGTCGGCCAGGCGAGGATCCAGTGGCAGCGCAGCGCGAGCCTGTCGGCGTCCGGCCCGCCGGCGGGCGACCGGTGGGTCGACCTCGCCGGTGAGAACAGGGCGACGCTCACCGTGACCGCCGGCGCCACCCCGCACCAGGGCAACCGCTGGTACCGCGCGGTGTTCACCGACGACGCCGGGGCGACGGTCGCGACCGACCCCGCGAAGCTCACCATCGCGGCGAAGCCGACCATCACCGCGCACCCGGTCGGCCAGACCGTGCGCGTCGGCGAGGACGCCATGTTCACCGTGACCGCGACCAGCGAGACGCCCGCCGTCACGCGGTGGGAGTCCACCCGGACCGCGCTCCCGAACGGCGAGCCCGACGACAGCACGTGGGCCGCGGTCGACGGCGCGACGCAGGCGACGCTCGTGGTCCCGGACGTCCGACCCGGCGACCACGGCACGTTCTACCGCGTCGTCGTCACCAGCGACGCCGGCTCCACCACCTCCTACCCCGCGCAGCTGCGGGTGACCGAGCGTCTGGACACCCGCGGTTCGGTGACGGTGACGGGCGAGTCGTACGGGCCGGAGGGGACGACCCCGACGCCGTTCAGCGTGAGTGCGCCGAACGCCGTCGTGGCCGGCCAGCCGATCGTCATCGAGGGGCGCAGCTACGTCCACCCGGACGGCGCGCAGGGCTCGGTCGCGATGTTCATGATCGACGCCTCGTACTCGGGCGACCCGAGCACGCTGCTCTCGACGCGCGACATCGTCCACCCGGTGACGGGGGAGGTGTTCGCCGACAAGCGCTCGCACGCGCTCGTCCAGGCGAACGCCGACGGCACGTTCCGGGTCGAGATCCCGTGGCCGGACGAGACGAACACCACGAGGGACGCGGAGTTCTTCGCGACGAGCTGGGCGCCGGGGACGCAGCACATGGTGCGCATCCTGACGGGGTCCCAGCTTGCCGGCGACTACCAGCGCGGCATCACGGTGCGCTTCACCGTCGTCGGGAGCGCGACGGACCCGGCCACCGCACCCGTCGTCACGGTGCAGCCGGCCGATGCCTCCGTGACCGCGGGGGAGACCGCGACGTTCACCGCCGCCGCGTCCGGCACGCCCGCGCCGTCCGTGCGCTGGGAGTCCAGCCAGCCCGGCGGCCCGTGGGTCGAGCTCGCCGGTGCCACCACCGAGACGCTGACCCTGACCGACCTCACCACGGCCCGGTCGGGCACGCGGTACCGAGCCGTGTTCACGAACAGCGCGGGCACGGCGACGAGCGAGGCCGCCACCCTGAGGGTCGCGGCCAGCGGCATCGCGATCACGACGCAGCCGACCGACCAGAGCGTCGAGGCGGGGGAGACGGCGCGGTTCACCGCGACGGCGGCCGGTGCCGAGATCACGACCCAGTGGGAGCGCAGCCGGGACGGCGTCACGTGGGAGACGATCCGCGGCGCCACCGCGGCGGTCTACCCGCTCGGACCCGTCGTGGCCGACGACGCCGAGTGGCGCTACCGCGCGCGGTTCACCAACCCCGGCACCACCGAGGGCGTCGTGACCGACCCCGCCTCGCTGACGGTGACCGCGCGGGCGAACGTCCGCGAGTACTGCGGGCTCTCCTACGGTCCCGCCGGCCACGCGGGCGAGCCGTTCTGCTTCACCGGACCCGAGCGGGTCGTCGTCGGCGAGGACATCGTGATCCGTGGCACCCGCGGTTACCTCGCGACGGACGGGCGCACCGGCTCGGTCGTCAACTTCTTCCTCGACGCGCTCTACTCGGGCGACCCGAGCACCGTCTACGTCAAGCAGCCCGTGACGAACCCGATCACGGGCAAGCCGGTCGACGACCGCCGGACGCACGCGATGGTCCAGGCGGCGAGCGACGGCACGTGGACCGCGACCATCCCGTGGCCGACGCTCGCCACCGTCTCGCCCGCCTCGGACGGCGGCGCGAGCTTCACCCGGGCCGAGCTCGACGCGCGCTTCGCGCCCGGCACGACCCACGCCGTCCGCATGCTGTCGGGGTCGCTGCTGAGCTCGCCGGCTGACGTCCAGCGCGGCTCGACGCTGCTCTTCACGGTCGTCGAGGACCTCGCCGACCCGATCCCGGTGACCGAGCCCGTGTACCCGCACGAGACGTACCACTCCGCCGTCGCCGGCGACCACGCGACCGCCTGGGTGCCGTCCACCGCGGACTCGGGGCTGCCCGTCCAGCTCACCGGGACGGGCTGGCTGACGAAGGACCGCGCGGCGGGCTCCGTCGTCGACGTCCGGCTCCTGGACTCCGACGGCAGGCCGTACCGGCGCGCTGGCACCGCGGACGACCCGCACGACGATCCGGCCGACCCGACGATCTGGCAGCGCGTCCACGTGCGCGCCGACGGCGTGCTCGACGCGAGCCTCGACCTGCCGGCGGAGGTGACGGCGGGCTCCTACGTCGCGGTCCGGCTCACGACGCGCGACGACGGCACCGCGCTCGGCGACGTGGCGCGCGAGTGGACCTCCCGGCCGCTGACGGTGGACGGGACGCCGTGGACCGCGCCCGTCACCGAGGGCTGCACGGCCACGCCAGCCGAGGCGACCTACCAGCTCGCGCCCGGCATGGCCGTGCCAGCGGCGAACGTCGGCGGGACGATCCGGCTCACCGGCGAGAAGTGGTGCAACACCGTCACCGGCAAGGGCTCCTACATCGCCATCAAGATCAACGACGGTGCGTTCTCGCACAAGGGCAGCGGCTCCGCCAGGGTCTTCAACGCCGAGCTCGGCGAGGAGACGGGGCTGTGCGCCGCCGGCATCTGCCGGACGAACAAGACCATCTGGTACGTCATCGAGGCGGCCGACGACGGCAGCTTCGACGTCCAGGTCCCCCTGCCGGACCGGACCAGCTCGACGCCGGCGTTCGGGGAGGGGGCGTACACGCTGCGCATCATGACCGCGACGCTGGCCGGCGACCCGTACTACGGCGGCGTCCGCGAGGCCTCGCGCACCATGCAGACGCCCGAGTTCACGGTGGTCTGCGAGACGTGCGACACGTCCAACGCGACGCCGGGCGAGCCGACGCTCGCGCCCGACCCGCCGCACGCGACGCAGGACCTCACCCAGGCGACGCGGGGCGGGGTGAGCGTGACGCAGGAGGCGACGCGCTGGCTCGTCACCGTGCCCGCCGCGGCCCCGGGGGACTGGGTGTACGCGAACGTCTACGACGAGATGTCGCCGCGCTTCCCGTGGGGCGCGCGCTGGTTCCAGGTGGACGCGACGGGCCGGATCGCCCTGCCGCTCGCCGGGGTGACGCTCCCGGTCGGGACGAACAGGCTGTCCGTCCAGGACCGCACGGGCGCGCTGCTCGGCTGGACGACGGTGACGGTGCTCGCTCCCGAGACCGCCCCGCCGCCGGTCACGCAGCAGCCGGTCGACGGCGCCGGAAAGGCGTCGTCGGGCACCCTCACCCGCCCCCGCACGACCATCCGGACGGCCCCTCAGGTCCTCGGCGCGGCCCAGCCGCGACCGGCCGACCCGGCCCCGGCCCCGGTCGGGGCGTACACGGACCTCGACGACACGAACGTCGGCGACGTCACCGCCGTCGAGACCGAGGACGGCCTGGTCGTCACGCTCCCCGGCGTGCCGGGCGGGGCGTGGGTGTTCCTCCACCTCTACACGGAGGACGGCCGGGTGATCCCGGTCGACTGGGTCCAGGTCGGGGCCGACCACACGTTCACCGTGCGGCTCGGCGCCCTCCCGGACGGCCTGCACCGCCTCACCATCACCGACGCCACCGGGACGTTCGTCGGCTGGCTCGCCGTCAACGGTCCGCAGCCGCTCGCGGCCGCGGCCGAGGCGGAGAGGACCGACGACCAGGCGGACCCGGACCCGGTGGCCGCCCTGACCGCTGGCACGCCCGGCGCCGTCGCGGGCGCGCAGGACCCGACGCCGACCCTGATCCTCGTCGGTCTCGCGCTCCTCGTGCTGGCCGGCGCCGGCGCCGCGGCGATCACGCTGCGCGGTCCCGCACCGACGACGAAGCCCGCCTGAGGAGGCCGGACGACATGATCCACCACACGACCGATGGCACGACGACCACGCGCGCGACGACCGCCGCGCGGACCCGCGGGGGGCGCCGCGTCGCCAGACGCGGGCCGGGGCGACTGCTCGCCCTGCTCCTCGCGGTCCTGGTCGGGGCGGCGGGCGCCGTGCTCGGCCTCGGCGGTGCGGCGCTCGCGCTCCCGCCGGACGGTCCGGGACCGGAGACGCCGGGCACCTCCTCCCGCGTCTGGCCGACCGAGGTCCGGCCAGGCGACCGGCTGTACTTCGAGGTGTCCGGGTACCCGGCGAACGAGACGGTCTACATCAAGATCGACGACGGACAGATGTGCTCCGACACCTCCCACGGCGCCTGCGTCTACGCGACCCAGGCGCTCGACGCCACCGGTTACGCGAGCGGGTCGATCATCGTGCCCGACCTCGCCGAGGGTGCCCACTGGCTGCGCATGCTCGCCACGGGGGACGTCTTCGACTCCGTGACCGGCGAGAAGCTCGGCTACGAGGGCTACACGCGCCGCGGTGGCAACGACTTCACGGTCGTCGCCGGCGCGAGCGGGGGAGCCGACGGGACGGGCGGTGGCGGTGACACCGGCGCGGCCGGGGCCGCCGGCGGGTCCGGCGCCGCGGGCGGAGCAGCGGACGGGGCGTCCGGCGGTGCCGGCGCCGCATCCGGTGAGGACGCGGCCGGCGGATCGGTCACCCTCGACCTGGGCGAGGAGGCCGCCCCGAGCGCGGAGCCGACGGTGACCTCGACCGAGGACACCCCGGCGGAGACGGCCGAGGAGCTCGCGGCGACGCAGGACGCGTCGGCCGACGGCTCCGTCGCCCCGGTCGTCGTCGCCGAGCAGCCGCCGGCCTCGGGCGTCCCCGTCGTCGGGATCGTCGTGCTCGGCGGAGCCGTCCTCGTGGCGGCGGCGCTGCTCGGCTGGGCGCTGGCCAAGCGGCGCCGGAGCGCGCCCGCGGCTGGCAGCGGGGAATGATCGGGCCGAGCGAGGAGGCGACCGGGGAGACCGTCCTCGTCGTCACGCCGGGGGCGAGCGACGCGGCGCCCGAGGCGTCCGTGCCACCACCCGTGCGCCCTGGCCCGCCGACGATCACCCGTCCCGGTGCGGTCAAGGCCGGCGTCCTCGTCCTCACGCTGGCGGCGCTGGCCGTCGCGGTCCTGCTCTCGCTCTCGGTCGGCTCGAACCCGATCCCGGTGGGCCGGGCGTGGGAGCTGCTGCGGCACCCGGACGGATCGATGGACGCGACGGTCGTCCACGGCCTGCGTGTCCCGCGGACGCTGCTCGGCATCGTGGTCGGCGCCGCGCTCGGGGTGGCCGGCGGCCTCATGCAGTCCCTCACCCGGAACCCGCTGGCCGACCCCGGCATCCTCGGCGTCAACGCGGGTGCGTCGATCGCCGTCGTGCTCGTCGTCGCGCTCACCGGCGTGAGCGGCATCGGGTTCTACCTGTGGTTCGCGTTCGCTGGCGCCGCGCTGGCGTCCGTGGCCGTCTACGCCCTCGGCACGTCGCACCGCAACGCCGCGACCCCGGTCCGGCTGGCGCTGGCCGGTGTCGCGATCAGCGCGGCGCTGCAGGCCCTCACGCAGACGATCATCCTGGGCGACCAGACCGCGTACAACGAGTTCCGCTACTGGGTCTCCGGATCGCTCGAGGGCCGGCTCTACCCGATCCTGTCGATGATCACGCCGTTCGTGCTGGCCGGTCTGGTCGTCGCGCTGCTGCTCGCGCCCGCGCTCAACGCGCTCGCCCTGGGGGAGGAGACCGGGCGGGCGCTCGGCGTCCGCGTCGGCCTGACGCGGGCCGGGACGATGGCGGCGATCACGCTGCTGTGCGGCGCCGCCACGGCCGCGGTCGGCCCGGTCGCGTTCGTCGGCCTGGCCGTTCCGTTCCTCGCCCGGCGGCTGGTCGGCTCCGACCAGCGCTGGGTGATCGCGTTCAGCGTGTTGCTCGGTCCCGTCTGGCTGCTCGCCGCCGACGTCCTCGCCCGGGTCCTGGTCCGCCCCGAGGAGCTGCCGGCCGGCATCATCGCCGCGCTCATCGGGGCCCCGGTGTTCGTCCTCATCGTGCGGCGACGCACGATCGCGGCGCTGTGAGCGTCGCGTCCGTCCCGGACCGGGACGTGCTCGCTCGGGGCGTCGCGGCCAGCCTCCGCCGCCGGCACACGACCGTGCGGCTGGGCCGGACCGGGATCCGGTTCGCCACCCGGGCGGCGCAGGTCAACGCGGCGCTCGTCGCGGCCGCCGTCGTCGCGGCCGTCGTCGGCATCATGATCGGCGACTACGGCATCGGCCTCGACCAGGTGGGCGCCTCGATCCTCGGGGTGGCGGACGACCAGCTCGCCCAGTACTTCGTGCGGGAGGTGCGGCTGCCTCGCGCGGTGTGCGCGCTGCTGGTCGGTGCCGCGCTCGGGATGAGCGGCGCGATCTTCCAGACCGTGTCCGGCAACCCCCTCGGCAGCCCGGACATCATCGGCTTCACCACCGGTGCGGCGACCGGGGCGCTCGTCCAGATCATCCTGCTCGACGGCGGAACGCTCGCGGTCGCGATCGCCGCGCTGCTCGGCGGTCTCGTCACGGCCGCGATCGTCTACGGGCTGTCCTGGCGGGCCGGCGTCGCCGGGTTCCGGCTCGTGCTGGTCGGCATCGGCGTCGGTGCCGCGCTCGGGGCCGTCAACGCGCTGCTCGTCGTGAAGGCCTCGCTCGAGGCGGCCCAGACGGCCGCGCAGTGGCTCGCCGGGTCGCTCAACGCCACCCTGTGGCCCGAGGCGCGGGCGGTGGCGATCGCGCTCGCGGTCCTCACCCCCGTCGCGATCGGGTGCTCGCGCGCGCTCGCCCAGCTCCCGCTCGGTGACGAGACGGCCACCGGCCTGGGCGTGCGCGTCGAGCGGTCGCGGCTCGTGCTCGTGCTCGTCGGCGTCGGGCTCATGGGCGTCGCGACGGCCTCGACCGGGCCGATCGCCTTCGTGGCGCTCGCCGCTCCCCACCTCGTCCGGCGACTGGCGCGGACGCCCGGCACCGGGCTGATCGGCTCCGCGCTCATGGGCGCCGTGCTGGTGCTCGTCTCGGACATCGTCGCGCGCCGGCTGTTCGCGCCGACCGAGCTCGCGGTCGGCGTCATCACCGGGTCGCTCGGCGGTCTCTACCTGATCTGGCTGCTCGCGATCGAGAGGAAGCGGCTGTGACCGATGCGCGGATGGGCCCCACGACGTCGGTGCCACCCGGGACGTCGGTGCCTCCCGGGACGCCGACGGCGGCCGGGACGGCGTGGCACGGGGCGGCGAGCCGCCTGCGTGCCGAGCGGCTGCGGGTCGGCTACGGCCAGTCCGACGACATCCTGCACGACGTCGACGTCGCCGTGCCCGAGGGCGAGCTGACGGTCATCGTCGGCCCGAACGCGTGCGGCAAGTCGACGCTGCTCAAGGCGCTGGCGCGGATGCTCGCGGCCCGCCAGGGGCAGGTGCTGCTCGACGGGCAGCCGATCGGGACGCTGGCGCCCAAGGCCGTCGCCCGCCGGCTCGGGCTGCTGCCGCAGGGTCCGACCGCGCCCGACGGGATCACCGTGTCCGACCTCGTGGCGCGCGGCCGCTACCCGCACCAGAACCTGCTGCGGCAGTGGTCGGCCCGCGACGAGCAGGCCGTCGTCGAGGCGCTCCTGGCCGCGAACGTCGCCGACCTCGCCGACCGCAACGTCGACGAGCTCTCCGGCGGTCAGCGCCAGCGGGTGTGGATCGCGATGGCGCTCGCCCAGGAGACCCAGCTGCTCCTGCTCGACGAGCCGACGACCTACCTCGACATCGCGCACCAGGTCGAGGTGCTCTCGCTCACCCGGCGGCTGCACCGGTCCGGTCGCACTGTCGTGCTCGTCCTGCACGAGCTGCACCTCGCCTTCCGGTACGCGACGCACCTCATCGTCATGCGCGAGGGTCGGATCGTCGCCGAGGGTCGGCCGGAGGAGATCGTCACGGCCGACCTCATCGAGCGCGTCTACGACCTGCCCTGCCGGGTCGTGCCGGACCCGGTGACGGGCCGGCCGCTCGTGCTGCCGCTGGACCAGGACGCCGCGTGGGTCGCCGGGCGTCCGTGACGGGGCGTCGTCGCCGCGCCGGACCGGTGACGGTCGGGGCGCTCGCCCTCGTCGGCGCGGTGCTGGTCGCCGGGTCCGCCGCCGGGTGGTTCCGGCCGGGGGCTGCGGTTGACGGGGCCTCGGGGAGCGACGGGTCGAGCGCGGCGCCGGCGGCGACGCCGAGCGAGGCGTCGACGCGGGACCCGATCGGGGGCGCCGACCCCGTGGAGACGGCCCGGACCACCGAGCCCCGCGAGGTCCCCGAGACCCGCGCGACCGGTCTCGCGGACGCGGTGGACGCGACGTGGGTCGCCGCGGTCGCTGCGGCCACGGGCATCCCGGAGCGCGCGGTCGCGTCGTACGCCGGCGCCGAGCTGCGGCTGCGCGCCGAGCTCCCGGGCTGCGGCGTCGACTGGGCGACGCTGGCCGGGATCGGCTGGGTCGAGTCGCACCACGGCGAGATCGACGGTCGCGTGCTCGGCGCCGACGGGCGCCCGGTGCCCGAGGTGATCGGCATCGCGCTCGACGGCACGTCGACGGCGCTCATCCGGGACACCGACGGGGGAGCGCTCGACGGCGACGCGACCTGGGACCGGGCGGTCGGGCCGATGCAGTTCATCCCGGGCACGTGGGAGCTCTACGCGGCGGACGGCGACGGGGACGGCGAGACCGACCCGCACCAGCTCGACGACGCCGTGCTCGCCGCGGCGCGCTACCTGTGCGCGGCCGGCGGCGACCTGACGCGGGGCGAGGGCTGGATCGCCGCGGTGGCCGCGTACAACGACAGCGACGCGTACAACGCGCGGGTCGCCGAGGCCACGTCGTCCTACCGGGCGACGGCCTCGGGGATCGGCTGAGGCGTCCCGTCTCGGCCGTCAAGACGCCACCGTTCCCCACTTCCGATCTGAAGAAGGTAAGCCTAAGGTTACCTACAGCAGATGTCGCACGTCGCGGGTTCGTGTCCCCGTGCGCGTCCGCACCACGACCTGTCGAGAGAGAAGCACCATGTCCGGATCACCCTCACCGACCGTCGCGCCCCCGTGGAAGCGACGGATCAGCCTGCTCGCTGCGGCCGCGCTCGCCCTCGGGGTCGGCGTCGTCGCCTCCGGCGCGCCCGCGCTGGCCGCCGAGCAGACGTACACCCACGCGACCGGCGCGACGATCACCTACGACAACGAGGTCGTCGCGGGTGAGCCGATCGCGCTGTCGGGCACGAACTGGTTGGCGAAGGAGGGCTACAGCGGCGACAACGACCCCAACGACTTCCTCGGCCAGGGTGACGAGGGCTCGATCATCGGCGTCAAGTTCTTCGGGCCGGACGGCACGATCGTGCGCAACCCGAAGCCCGTCAACCCCTACACGGGGGACGCCGGCTACTCCAGCCCCGACGTCTGGGAGATCATCCAGGCCGCGGGCAGCGCCGAGTGGTACGACGGCGCCACCCCGGGCTCGTGGGCGGTCGAGCTGCCGTGGCCGAGCGCCGCGAACGGCGCGACGACCCCCGTCGAGCTCGAGCCCGGCGACACCTTCAGCCTTCAGCTCCTCACCGGCACGCTGTTCGGCGGCGACCTGGTCGGGATCGACCCGAACACCCGGCCCGACGTCTCGCGGACGATCAACCTGACGTTCACCGTCGTCACCGACGAGCCGGCGGGCACCGCGCCCACGATCGCCGACACCCCGGCGCCGGCGGACGGCACGGTCGGCGTCGCGTACGAGGCGTTCACCGTCCCCGCGACGGGCGACCCGACACCGGACGCCTTCGCCATCACCTCGGGTGCGTTGCCCGCCGGGCTGGAGCTCGACGCCACCACCGGCGTCATCTCCGGCACGCCGAGCGCGGCCGGCTCGTCCACGTTCACGGTCCGGGCGGCCAACGGCGTCGACCCGGCCGCGACGCGCGAGTACACGATCACGGTCGTCGAGGCGGCGAGCCCGCTCGCGGTCGCGACGCAGCCCCAGCCGGTGGCCGTGGCGAACGGCGCCGAGGCGAGCTTCACGGCCGCGGCCAGCGGCGGTGCGCAGCCCGTGACGGTGCAGTGGCAGCGCAGCACCTCCGCCAGCGCGAGCACGGCTCCGGCGAGCTACGTCAACCTCACCGCGGCGAACACGCTCGACGGCAGCTTTGCCGCCCGGACGCTCCGGTTCACCGCCGGCTCGAACACCAACACGACCAACCGCTGGTACCGCGCGGTCTTCACCGACGCGGACGGCGCGACGGTCACCACCGCACCGGCGAGGCTCAGCATCGTCGCGGTGCCGACCGTGACGCAGCACCCGACGGGTCAGACCATCGCCGAGGGCGGGACGGCCACGTTCACGGCCGCGGGCAGCAGCACGGTCGACCTGACCGTGACCTGGCAGTCGACCAGCACGGCGCTCGCCAACGGCGAGCCCGACGCGAGCACCTGGACCGCGGTCGCCGGCGCGGAGGGGGACACCCTCACGGTCGCGGGCACGGACGCGGCGACCCAGGACGGCACGTTCTACCGCGCGGTGCTCACGAACGTCTCGGGGTCGGCCTACAGCCAGCCGGCGCAGCTGCGCTTCTACGAGCAGCTCGACACGACCGCCTCGGTCACCGTCACCGGCACGACGTACGGCCCGGCCGGCACGACACCCAAGGAGTTCAGCGTCAGCGCGCCGAACGCAGTCGTGCAGGGCGAGGACATCGTCATCGAGGGCTTCGACTACCTCGCCGTCGACGGCGTGACCGGCTCGGTGTCGAACGCGCTGGTCGACGCCGAGTTCTCCGGCGACCCGCGCACGCTGAGCACGACCCGCACGGTCTACAACCCGCAGACCGGCGGGACCTACTCCGACAAGCGCGGCCACAACGTCGTCCAGGCCGGCGGCGCCGGTGAGAACGCGGGCGGGCAGACCATCGTCGCGCAGGACGGCACGGCCCAGCTCGTGCACTACCCCGAGTGGGAGCCCGGCTACTTCCGGGTCGTCATCCCGTGGCCCGACGAGACGAACACGACGCAGACCGCCGAGTTCTTCGCGGAGAACTGGAAGGTCGGCACCCAGCACACCGTTCGCTTCCTCACCGGCAGCCTGTTCACGCCGGCCGGCGGGGACTACCAGGGCGGCATCTCCGTCCGGTTCACGATCGTCGACGAGCCCACCGGCCCGGTCGCCGTCGCCCCCGTGGTGACGACGCAGCCGACCGCGCGGACGGTCGTCGCGGGCGAGAGCGTCTCGTTCACCGCGGCAGCCACGGGTGACCCCGAGCCGACCGTGCGGTGGGAGTCCTCGACCGACGGCACCACCTGGGCGCCGGTCGCGGGGGCGACCTCCGCGACGCTGTCGCTGTCGAGCACGACGACGGCCCAGTCGGGCACGCGGTACCGGGCCGTCTTCACGAACGGTGCGGGCTCGGCGACGTCCGACGCGGCGACCCTCACGGTGCGCCCGGTCGCGAGCGTGACGGTGGAGCAGACCGCCGAGCTCGGTGGCACGATCCACGTCACGGGCGAGGGCTTCTTCCACCCGTCGAGCACCGAGCAGGGCTCGCGCATCGGCATCAAGATCGACGAGGGCGCCTACTCCCACCTCGACGCCTCGGTGCACGCGAACCGCACCATCTGGGCCGTCGTCGACGCGGACGTCGACGGCACCTTCGCCATCGACCTGCAGCTGCCCGACGGTACGACCGAGGGTGGCAACGGCTCGACCCCCGCCTTCACGACGGGCACGCACTCGCTGCGCCTCCTGACGGGCAGCCTGCTCGCGGGCGACACGAGCCGCACGGTGAGGTCGGCCGACTTCACCGTCACCGCGCCGTCCGACCTGGTCGAGACCACGGCCCCGGCTGGCGGCACGCTCATCACGCCGCGCACCGTTGTGATCGGTGAGCCGATCACCATCTCGGGCAAGGACTTCTTCCTGTCCGACGGTTCGGGTGGCTCGGGCGGGCCGGTCTTCATCAACCAGCCCTCTGGTGGCACCGGCCCGGTGAACGTGGCGAACCGCACGATCGAGAACCAGATCCCCGGCTCGAGCTACGCCGATGCTCGCGCCCACGGTGTGTTCCACTCCGACGACGAGGGCAACTGGACCCTCACGATCCCGTTCCCGACGCCGGAGAACTCGACGCTCACCGAGGAGACGGCCTGGCAGGTCGGCCAGATCCAGAGCATCCGCATCCTGACCGGCTCGCTCGTGGCCGATGACCGGGTGCGCTCCCTGGCCGCCGAGTTCACGATCGTCGGTGAGGACGGTCCGGCGCCGGTCGCACCGATGGTGACCGCTCAGCCGAGCGACGTGTCGGTCGAGGCCGGCGCGGATGCCTCGTTCACGGCGGCGGCGTCGGGGACTCCGACGCCGAGCGTGCAGTGGGAGTCGTCGGTCGACGGCGCCACGTGGGCACCCGTCGCGGGCGCGACCGACGCGACGCTGACGCTCTCGGGTGTCGGGGTCGGTCAGGACGGCACGCAGCTCCGCGCGGTGTTCACCAACAGCGCGGGCACGGTCACGACCGACCCGGCGACGCTCACCGTGACCGAGGCGGTGGAGCCGATCGAGCACACGGGCGTCGAGCACACCACGACCGACGGCGCGACGTACTACGTCCCCGCCGAGGTCGAGATCGGTCAGCCGATCCGGCTCAGCGGCTCCGGCTGGACCACTCAGGACGGCGCGGCCGGCTCGCGCATCGCGGTGAAGTTCGACCGCGGCGCCACCGGCCCGCTGCCCCCGGTCTACGCCGACGGCACCGTCTACGCGATCGTCGACGCGAACGCGAACGGCGAGTGGGTCGTCGAGATCCCGTTCCCGACGCCCGACAACTCCTCCGCCTCGGGGGAGAAGGAGTGGGCGATCGGCCAGACCCACGTGGTCAACCTCCTCTCCGGCTCGCTCCGCGAGGGGGACACCCCGCGCTCCGGGTCGGCCGGCTCGTTCGTCGTCACGGGCGACGTGGCTCCGGCCGGCCAGGTCGCGGTGACCGCCACCGAGGTCGAGCAGTACGGCGACGTGTGGTTCGACCTGAGCGGCTTCGTGCCCGGCACGGCCGTGTCGGTCGAGCTGGCGGACGCGGCCGGCGCCGCCGTGGTCTCGCGGCCCTTCACGATCGGCGACGACGGCAACACCGCGAACCCTGACGGTCAGACGTACCGGAAGGTGACGGTGCCGCGCGACGCGGCCACGGGCCTCTACGTCGTCCGGGTCCGGGACACCGCCTCCGGCGACGTGGTCGCCACCAGCGAGCCGGTGACGGTCGTCGCGGCGACGACGCGCGTCTTCAACCCCGGCGACCACGCCGGCGGCGAGGAGGACATGCTCGTCCAGCGCGGCGGCACCTGGACGTTCCACGCCGTCGGCTTCGCGCCGGACGGCAGGCTCACCGCGACCGCCGAGGTCGGCGGCGAGACCGTGGTCCTGAGCGGCCTCGGTCAGGTCAGCGCCTCCGAGCTCGCCTGGCAGCTCGACGCGAACGGCGACACCGAGCGCGAGCCGGTCTTCACCCGGGTGCAGATCCCGGCGAACGTGCCCCCCGGGCCGTTCGAGGTGACCTTCGGCGACGGAAGCACGACGGTGACCCGCACGGTCGTCGTCGAGGCGCCGACGCAGGCCGCGGTCACCGTCGGCGAGACCGCGGAGCTCGGCGGCACGATCCGCGTCACGGGCGAGGGCTTCGTGCACCCGAACGGCGAGGAGGGCTCGACGATCGCGATCAAGATCAACGACGGCGCCTACTCGCGGCTCGACGGCTCGACGCACGCCAACCGCACCATCTGGTGGATCGTCGAGGCCGACGAGCACGGCGACTTCGCGATCGACCTGCCGCTCCCGAACGGTACCGAGGCCGACTGGGACGACAGCTACGGCTCCGTCCCGGCCGCGACGCCGGGCCAGTACACGCTGCGGTTCCTCACCGGCAGCCTCAAGCCGGGCGACCAGTCGCGCACGCTCCAGTCGGCCGCCTTCACGGTGACCGACGAGGGGGGCGAGGTCCCGACGAACCCGAAGCCGGTCGGCGTCCCGAACCCGCCCGGTGACTGGGAGCTGGTCGAGGGGAACACGGGCGGCGCGAGCGTCGTGCAGGAGGGCGTCGACCAGATCGTCACCCTGCCGGACGTGCCGGTCGGCACCTGGGTCTACCCGATCCTCTTCCTCGAGTCGGACAGCCCCTTCGAGCCGGGCGAGACGATGGTCTCGAACCGCTTCCTCGGCGACTGGTTCCAGGTGGACGAGAACCATCGGGTGCGTACGTCCTGGTCCGCCCTCACGTTCAACGACGCGAGCCCCGTCTCGATGGTGTTCATGACCGGTGTCATGCGCGAGTCGGAGATCGCGGCGTGGGTGCCGGTCGAGCCGGTGCTCCGCAGCCGGACCGGCTCGGTGGCGGTCACCGGGACGGGGGTCGCCGGCGAGCAGCTCACCGTCGACCTCACGGGCACGTGGGACCCCGAGGTCACCCGGGTGCTCTACCGCTGGTACGTCGACGGCGAGGAGGCCGGCAGCCTGAGCAGGACGTTCACGCCGTCGGTCGACCAGGTCGGGCAGCAGGCGTGGGTCGACGTGACGCCCGTCGGGCCGAACGGGTACACCACGCCCGTGATCTCGAGCGAGCCCGTCACCATCACGGCACCGCAGCAGCCCGGGGTCGCGCCGACCGTGTCGGGGCACCCATCGGACGTGGCCGTCGAGGAGGGGGAGGACGCGGCGTTCACCGCGTCCGCCTCCGGCACCCCCGAGCCGGCCGTGCAGTGGGAGTCGTCGACCGACGGCACCGCCTGGACCCCCGTGGCCGGCGCCACCGGCGCGACGCTCACGGTGCCTGCGGCGACGCTTGCGCAGGACGGCACGCGGTACCGCGCGGTGTTCACGAACACCGCCGGCACGGCGACGACGGACGCCGCGACGCTCACGGTGAGCGCGGCTCCCGTCGAGAACCCGGAGCCCGACGGCACGCCCGAGCCGCCCGTCGAGGACGGCGACGACCTGCCGGCGAACCTCCAGGGCGGGGTGGTCATCGTCCAGGACGGGACGACGGCGCTCGTCACGGTGCCGGGGGCCGAGGCGGGCGAGTGGTTCTTCGTCTACGGCTACTCGACCCCGACGCCGCTCGGCTGGCACCAGGCGGACGCCGAGGCCGGCTTCGCGGTCGACCTGACCCCGCTCGGCCCGGGTGAGCACCGGCTGGCGGTGCTCGACGTCGACGGCGAGCTGCTCGGCTGGGGGATCGTCGTCCTCGCCTCGGACGAGCCGTCCCCGACGCCCAGCGAGCCGTCCCCGACCGACCCATCGTCGGCCGGTCCGACGGGCGTGACGCCCAGCGGCACGACGTCGCCGACGGCCTCCGCGTCGCCGAGCGGGACGCCGATGCCGGGCACGGGTCTCGGGCTGTCCCCGGCCGTGCCGGCCGCGGCGGTCGCGCTGCTGCTGATCGGCGGGCTGAGCCTGGCCCTGCGCCGCCGCTCGACGCACGTGGACTCGTGACGCGGGTCCTCACGCGCGCGGCCGGGAGCTCCGCCCTCGTGGCGGTGCTCCTGGCCGGCCTGCTGGTGATCGTCCCGCCGGTGTCGGCCGCCGGGTCCAGCCCGTCGCCCCCGGCGCGGGCCGGGCTCACGGCCGAGCTGGCCGGCGACGTCACGGTGGAGCTGGACGGCTCGCTCGCCACGATCACCGTGGACGCCGAGCGGGTCCACCCCGTCGTCTACGCCGGTGACGCCGAGCCGGTGAGCGTCGGCTGGGTCGACGTCGTGGACGGCGCGGCCCGGATCGACCTGGCCCTCATGCCGGCGGGGGACGTCACGATCGCCGTCCTTGGCGCCGACGGCGAGCTCATCGGCTGGGCGAGTGCCGAGCTCGCGGCTGACGACTCCCACGCGCCCCCGGCCGCCGAGACCACGCCGCGCCGCGCGACGCCCTGGCCGGCCGTCGCGGCCGTCGCCGGGGCGGTGCTGCTCGCCGTCGTCGTCCTCGTCCTGCTTCGGCGTCGTCCGTCCCGTCCGGCGCCCGCGGCCGAGGAGGCGGACGAGGACGGGCCGATCGCGTCGGACGAGTCGGCCGCCGAGCCCGGCGACGGGGGCCCAGCCGCGTGACGCCGGGCGCGCGGCTGCCCCCCGCGTCGCCGCGGGCGACGCCGGCTCCCGTCGTGCCGAGCCCCGCGATCGAGCGGTTCGAGCGCGAGGTGCGCGACCTGCCCCGCGAGCGGCGCGACGCCCGCGTCGATGACTTCTGGCGCGCGCACCCCGCCGCCCCGCTGATCGAGACGCCATCGGCGGACGGGGACGGGGGAGCCGCGGACCCGCTCGTCACCTTCCTGTGGCGCGACGCGGGCGCGGACGAGGTGCTGCTGTTCGCCAACCGGCTCACCGACCCGCACCGGCCCGACGACAGCCTCATGCGTCGCGTCCCGGGCACGGACGTCTGGCACCTCACCTACCGGATGGCCCCGGACTGGCGCGCCTCCTACGCCTTCCTCCCGCGTCCCAGCGGGGAGCGACGGACGTGGGTCGCGGGGGATCGGGTGGGGTTCCGGCGCGCGCTCGGCGACGCGCGCGTCGACCCGCGGGGACGCGAGAGCGTCCGCGACGCTGCGGGACGCGAACGCTCGGTCGTGTCGCTGCCGCGGGCTCCGGCGCAGCCGTGGCTCGCCCGTCGCGACGGCGTCGCCCGCGGCGTGACGACCCGTCTCGACGGCCCGGACGGCCGTCGCGTGTGGGTGCACGAACCAGCGGCGCCCGAGGGACGGCTCCCTATCGTCGTCGCGCTCGACGGCGACGTGTGGACGGGCGCCCACGACCTCGCCACCACGGTCGACAACCTCGTCGACGACGCGGTGGTGCGGCCCCCGCTCCTCGTCATGCTCGACTCCGGTGGCCGGGAGCGACGTCGCGACCTCGACGCGGCCGGTCTCGCGGACTGGCTGGCCGACCGCCTGCTCCCGTGGGTCCGCGACCGGTGGAGCTCCGGCGAGTCCGCCGCGGAGGTGGTCGTCGTCGGCCAGAGCCTGGGCGGCCTGGCCGCGCTGGAGGCCGCGCTGCGCCGCCCGGACGCGATCGGCGGGGTGCTCAGCCAGTCGGCGTCGCTGTGGCGAGCCGACCTCGCCGAGCTCGCGGGCCTCGCTGCCGCGACGGCTCCGGCTCGGTTGCGCTGCTACGTCGAGGTCGGCACGCAGGAGTGGCTGCTGCGCGAGCCGAACGAGCGCCTGGCCCGTGCGCTCGCGGCGGCGGGAGCCGACGTGCGGTACGTCGAGTACAACGGCGGGCACGACTACGCGTGCTGGCGCGGGGGCGTCGCGGACGGCCTGCGTCACCTGCTCCCGGCGGGGGAGCGACCGGGGGGTCGCGGGTCCGACCGAGCGGCCGCGTCTGCGCGTGACTAGCTCAGCAGGTCCGCCTGCTCGGCCGCGTGCTCCTCGAGGAGCCGGGCGCGCAGGCTCAGCGTGAGCGACTCGGCGTCCCCGTCGTCGGGCACGAGGTCGCGCTCGACGTGCAGCGCCATCGCGTGGGCGGCACGCGTGACGTCCTGCGCCTCGATCGCGCCGAGCAGCGCGGCGTGGTCCCGACGACGCAGGTCCTGCCCGGTGGCGAACACGATCTGTCGCTCGTTCATCGCGCGGCGGACGGCCGCCATGACCCCGGAGTACAGCGCGCCGAGCAGCGGGCTCTCGGCCGCATCGAACACGAGGTGGTGGAACTGGCCCGGCGTGGTGCCGCGCTCGATCTCGTCCGGCACGTCCGGGTCGGCCCGCAGGTCGGAGTCCAGCGAGGCGCGCAGGGCGGCCAGGTGCGCCTCCGACCGGTTCAGCGCCGCAAGCTGAGCCGCCTCGATCTCCAGGGCGCGGCGGAAGACGAGCACGTCCTCGAGCCCGTAGTCGAGCATGTACTCGGTCAGGACGAGGCTGATCGGCGACGTCGAGCGCACGAACGTCCCGACCCCCCGGATCGTCTCCAGCATCCCGAGGTTCGCCAGCGAGCGCACCGCCTCGCGCACGGTCGACTTCCCGACGCCGATCAGCTCCATGAGCTCCGGCTCCTTCGGGATGCGGCTGTTGATGGGCCACTCGCCGGAGACGATCTTGGTGCGCAGGAACGCGAGGGTGCTGCGCGCCATGGTCGAACCGCTGCGGTCATCGGCCACGCCGCATCTCCTCCTCGGAGCTGGGGGACGGGGGTCCGGGGAGTCTATCGACCCACCGCGTCCCGAGGCGCACCGGCTCGGCCTCGCCGGCGGTGAGCGCGGCGACCCGCGCGGTCGCCTCGGCCAGCTCCGCCGGCGGGACGCCGAGCAGGACGTCGACCGCGGCGCCGTAGGTGTGCTCGACGCTCCACCCGCGGCGCGCGGCCTCGGCGTCGAGCGTGTTGGCCCGCGGGTAGTCGAGCGTGACGCCGAGCAGCTCCAGCTCGCTGCGCCGGACCAGGGGCGCGGTCGCGAGCGTGTCGGCGACGGCCGCGCGGTAGGCCCGGGTGAGACCGCCGGCGCCGAGCAGGACGCCGCCGAAGTAGCGGACGACGACGGCGAGCGCGTCACCGACGCCGTGCTGGCCGTCGCCTCCGGTCGCACCGAAGGACTGCAGCGCCTCGAGCATCGGGGCGCCGGCCGTCCCGGACGGCTCGCCGTCGTCGTTCGACCGGGCGACGGCCGGGTGACCGGGCCCCCGCGACGCGAGGACGAACGCCGTGCAGTGGTGCCGTGCCATCGGGTGCGCGGCCCGCGCGGCGGCGATGGCGGCGCGCGCCTCGTCCTCGGTCGTCACCGGCGTGAGGAACGTGAGGAACCGGGACCGCTTCACCTCGAGCTCGCCCTCGTGCGGGCGCGCGAGGGCGACGAAGCCGTCGGGGCGGCTCACGTGAGGCGGCCGAGCCGCGCCCTGGCCACCCGCAGCTCGCGCTCGGCCGCGACCGCCGTGCGCCGCCAGGTCTCGAGCCGCGCGCGGGTGCTGTCCCGGTCGCGCGTCAGCTCGGCGAGCTCCTGCTCGAGGCCGTCGAGCATGCCGGTGAGCGAGGCGACCGTGTCCGTCGCGGCCGCGAGCCGGTTCTCGGCGTCGACGACGGCGGCCGTCGCGACCGCCAGGACGTCCTGACCGGCCTCGCGCCGCCGTGGCACGGTGACGGGGACGGACTCCTCGCCGTCGCCGGCCGCGCCGCGCAGCAGGTCGAGGTCGGGTGCCTCGACGGTCCGGGCCAGGCAGCCGGCCCGGACCAGCTCGGCCACCTCGTCGTCGAGGACGGCGGCCGTCACCGTCTCCAGGACGAGCGCGAGGTCCTCGGGCGTCGGGTGGATGCGGTGGGTCGAGTCGACGGTCGGGGTGTCGTCGTCGGGCTCCTCCTCGGCGCCGTGGTGCCACAGGAGCGAGAGCAGCGCGTCCGTCCGGACGCGTCGCGTGCGGTCCAGCTCCGTGAGCCGGGCCAGGTTGCGCTCCTCGGACGCGGCGCGCAGCCGCGCACCGAGGTCGAGCAGGGCCGTCAGCTCGTCCGGCCAGCGCAGCGCGAGCTGGTTGATCCACCACGCCGCCGTCGTCGGGACGGGCAGGCGACGGATCCGCGCCGCCCCCAGCTCGTCGCCGGAGGCCTGGAGCTGCGCGGCGACGGCCTCGCGGTGCCGCGCGAACGTGGCCGGGCTGTGCCGGTACAGGTCGCTGGCGGCCTCCTCGGTCGAGGCGCCGTTGGCAGTGGACGCGCGCGGCTCGGACGGAGACATGGGAGCAAGCGTCTCGCGATTCGGCCACCGTGTCGAGACGGCCCGCGGCGGGCTATCCGGCTCGCGCGTCGTCCCGCTGGGCGAGCGCCTCGTCCAGCTCCGCCATGATCCGCCGGCACTCCGTGACGTCCCAGCTCTCGCCGGACAGCTCGAACTCGAACAGGATCGGGCGGCCCGACGCCGCCGCGATCTCGCGCGCGGCCTTCTGGTAGAACGCACCGAAGTTCCGGTTGCCCGAGCCCATGACGCCGACGAGGTGACGGCGGTTGTGCGGCGAGCGCAGGAAGCGCTTGATCGCCTCGGGGATCGTGTCGTTCGCGACGTTGCCCGTCTTGTACGACGGCGTCAGGAGCACCCAGGCGCCGTCGACCTCCGAGAGCCGGTTCTCCCGCTCGGCGAGGTTGAACACGGGCCGCCCCAACCGCTCCGCGAACGTGCGCACGAGGCCGCTCGTCGAGGAGTAGTAGTAGATCGGGGTCTGCCGCACCATGCCGTCCAGCATGCGCCCGGACGGTTCGGCCGCCCGGGACGTTGGTCCCGGGTCCGGCCCCGGGTCGGCCCCGGAGGCCGCGGGCCGTCAGGCGGCCGACGCCAGCAGGTCGCGGCAGACCGCGAGCAGCGCGGAGCGCAGCGGCTCCGCCCGCGCCGCGAACGCCCGCTGGGCCGCGACGTACTGCGCCTTGCCCGCGGCCGTCTCGATGGCGACGGGGGCCAGCCCGAACCCCGAGACGTCGTACGGCGACGCCCGCATGTCGAGCTCCCGGACGTCCCGGGCCAGCTCGACGACGTCGAGCGCCAGCTCACCCGGCACCGCCGGCCCGAGGTGCACGACGACCTTGACGAGGTCCATCCCGACGTGGAGGCAGCCGGGCTGGTCCAGCTCGACCTGGAGCTCGCGCGTGGGCCGCAGCTCGTTGCGGCCCGTCGCCTCGGGCGTGAAGAACCGGAACGCGTCGTAGTGCGAGCACGTGATCTGGTGCCGCTCGACGACGGCGTCGGTCCCCGCCTCGCCGAGCCGCAGGGGGAGCGCGTGCCGGTGCGCGCCGGCCGGCTCGCGGTAGACCATCGCCCACTCGTGCAGCCCGAAGCACGAGAAGACCGGCGGCCGGTCGGCGACGGCCGCCAGCAGCGTCGCGTGGTGGCGCACCGCGCCTGCCCGGTCCGCCAGGTAGGCCCGGCCGTCGAGGCGCACCGCGTCGCCCTCCGTCGTGAACCAGCGGGCCGACGCGACCGGTGAGCCCGCGGCGTCGGCGAGCGCGACGCCGGCCCCGGGGGACCAGCGCCGCAGGACCGCGGGCCGCAGCGGGTAGTACGTGTAGAGGAAGTCCTCGACGGCGTGCGAGGAGCCGGCGGCGCGGCGCTCGCGGTGCCCGGCCGTGAGTGCGTCGGCCCGGCGGGCGTGCGCCTCGGCCCGGGCCGTCCAGGCGCCGCGGGGCAGCAGCGTCAGGGTCGGGCTCACCGGACCCAGCCGGGCGGCGGGGGGAGCTGGGCGCGCAGCTCGGTCCGTCGCGCGGCCGCGTCCGACGCCAGCTTGAGGAGGCGTTCGAGCGGCCCCTGGCCGAGCAGCGGGCGCCACACGCAGGCGAAGACGATCGACCCCAGCGCGAGCGCGAGGAGCGGCACGTTGCTCTCGGGGTAGAACACCGCCATCGGGCCGAGGATCGCGATGACGACGATCTGGCCGGCGTAGATCGTGAGTGACATCGCGCCGGCCGTCGCCAGCGGCCACAGGAGCGTCGCGCCGATGCGGGGCGTGGTGAGCAGGAGGCACAGACCGGTGACGGCGACCGCGACGCCGAGGTTCCCGACGACCTCGAACGTGGAGCCGGCGTGCGGCTCGGTCGAGACGAGGACGTCGGGCCAGAACAGGTAGTCCGGCGCGTACGCGGAGTTCGCCCAGACGCCCTGGAGGAGGACGCCGAGGCCGTACCCGACCGCGGCCAGCGCGGTGCCGAGCCCGAGCAGCGTCGCGGCGTAGCGCGGCGACGCGAGGTTGCCGCGCCCCATGACGAGGCCGGCCAGGAGGTAGCCGATCCAGACGAGCGCGGGGTAGTAGCCCCAGACGAGCTCGCCGACGCCGAAGCCGAACTCGACCAGCGACGGCTGGACGGTACCGGTGGTCGCCTCGCGGAGTCCGAGGACGACGAGCGGGCCGATCGTCACGGCGGCGGCGATGATCGCGACCAGCCAGCGTGTGGAGAGTCGCAGCACCGGCAGCGCCATGAAGAACAGGACGGCGTAGGTCGGCAGGATGATGACGACCGGCGTGCCGAGCGCCTGCAGCGCGATGCCGATGGGCAGCAGGATCGCGGCGCGCACGGCGATCTTGACCCGGACGCTGCGCCAGGCGACGCGCTGCGGCGGCAGGGGGCCGGGGGCGAGCGGGGGCACGGGGCCGAGGCCGCGGGCGCGACGCGACATGAGCGCGATGGAGACACCGGCGAGCGTCGCGAACAGCGCGGAGGAGCGGCCGTCGAAGATCCACATCCACTGCTCGCCCCAGCCGCCGCCGGACGCGTGGTGACCCGTGCCGAGGTGCGCGACGAGCATGCCGATGATGGCGACCGCGCGCGCCACGTCGACGCCGCTGATCCGGACCTTCGCCGCCGCGGGAGCTGCGCCGCGCGCCGGGGCGGGCACGGGCGTCGGGGCGACACCGGCGGCCGGGATCGCCGGCCCCGGCGTGACGGGGCCCGGCGGGGGCGGGACGAGCTGACCCGCCCGGCCAGCGGCGACCGGCGCGACGGGGGTGCCCGCGGGGAACACGGGACCTGCGGCTGGCGGCGGCGGGGGAGGTGTCGTCACGGACACGAGGGTAGGCGACGGGACGATGGACGGGGCCGCACGGCGTCCGAGGGGTAGGTTGGGGGTGCAACGACGAGGTCGCCAGGGCAGAAGGAGGTCACGATGACGACGACGCGATACACCCACGGTCACAGCGACGCCGTCCTGCGGTCGCACGCGTGGCGCACGGTCGAGAACTCGGCCGCGTACCTCGTCGACGACCTCGCCCCGGGCCTCGACGTGCTCGACGTCGGCTGCGGGCCGGGCACCATCACGATCGACTTCGCGCGCCGGGTGAACCCGGGCGGGCGCGCCGTCGGGATCGACACCTCCTACGAGGTGCTGATGAAGGCGTCGGAGCTCGCGGCGGTCAGCGGCGTCGACAACGTGCTGTTCGAGCCGGCCGACGTCATGGACCTCCCGTTCGCGACCGGGAGCTTCGACATCGTCCACGCGCACCAGGTGCTCCAGCACCTGCAGGACCCGGTCGGGGCGCTGCGCGAGATGACTCGCGTCCTGCGGCCCGGCGGCGTCCTCGCCGTGCGCGACGCCGACTACGGCGCGATGACCTGGTTCCCGGAGCTCGCCGGCCTCGAGGAGTGGCGTGACCTGTACGCGCGGGTCGCCCGCGCCTCCGGCGGTCAGCCCGACGCCGGACGCCGCCTGCTCGCGTGGGTCCTCGCCGCCGGCTTCGACGTCGACGACGTGGACGTCAGCGCCTCCACCTGGTGCTTCGCCGACCCGGAGTCGCGCGCCTGGTGGGCGGGGACGTGGGCCGAGCGGATCCGCGGCTCCGGGGTGGCCGAGCGGGCGCTCGCGCTCGGGTACGCGACCCGCGAGGAGCTGGAGGAGCTGGCCGAGGTGTGGCGCGAGTGGGGCGAGCAGGACAGCGCGCTGTTCCTCGTGCCGCACACCGAGGTCCGCGCCCGCAAGTAGCGCGGCTCGCGCCCGGCGCCGGCCGGCGCCTTGCCCCGGCTCGGGTCCGTAGGCTGGTCGCATGCGCATCGCTCGTGTCGCCGTCGGCGACGACCCCCGCTACGCCGTCGTCCAGGGTGAGGGCAACGACCCGGAGCAGTGGCAGTTCGCCATGCTCGCGGGCGACCCGCTGTACGGGGGCGTCGAGCCGACCGGTCAGGTCCTGCCCGCCGATGGCGTCCGGCTCCTCGCCCCGGTGATCCCGCGCTCGAAGGTCGTCGGCGTCGGGCGCAACTACGCCGAGCACGCGGCCGAGCTGGGCAACGAGGTGCCCGAGCGGCCGCTCGTCTTCCTCAAGCCGAACACCTCCGTCATCGGCCCGGACGACCCGATCGTCCTGCCCTCCTACTCCGACGACGTGCACTTCGAGGGGGAGCTCGCCGTCGTCGTCTCGCGGCTGTGCAAGGACGTGCCGGTCGCTCGGGCGCTCGACGTCGTGCTCGGGTACACGGTCGCGAACGACGTGACGGCCCGCGACCAGGGCGCGACCGGGCCGTGGGCGCTGAAGAAGGGGTTCGACTCCTCCTGCCCGCTCGGTCCGGTCATCGCCACCGACATCGACCCCGGCGACCTGCGGATCCGGACCTGGGTCGACGGCGAGCTGCGCCAGGACGGCAGCACCGCCCAGATGCTGGTCGGCGTCTCCGAGCTGATCGCGTACGTGTCGTCGATCTTCACGCTCCTGCCCGGCGACGTGATCCTCACCGGCACGCCGGCCGGGGTCGGACGGATCGACGCCGGCCAGCGCGTCGAGGTCGAGATCGAGGGCATCGGGCGCCTGGGCAACCCGGTCCTGCGCCGCTGAGCCGAGGCCGGGGCTCACCCCGCGCTGGTCCGCCGCGGCCGCCGACGGCCGCCGAACGCCGCTGTTCCCCGCCGCCCGGTGGGCGATGACGCGCAGCATCTCGAGCCGGATGAGACCGCTGAACGGGCGGATGAGGCCAGTGAGAGTCGTCTAGCCACCTCGCGAACCTAGAGGAGAAGATCTCCGGGGAAAAGACACGTCTACAGGGTAAGGGAGTGGCGAAAACCGATCAGTGATCGTTCAAGGGCTGCGAAGGTATCTTCTGTTAGTGATGTAGGCGCTCCACTCGACTCCGATGTGGAGCGCGAGAAGCGTCGCGTCGTCGAGGTAGTCCGCGATGTTGCGCGCACTTCTTCCAGGCTCAGAAAATATCTCGTGCACTTCGATGTTGCGGTGCGCGACGTCGTTCCTAAGTTGTGTCAATTTCTTCAGCGAAGCGACCGTTGACGCAGAGGGAATGGCGTTCTGGATGCCGAGTACGTTCCACACTAATGATATATGTCGCGACTGGATTGTCCGTCCATCCAGCGGAGGTTGCGGGGACCTCAAGGCGCGCGGAGGCAGAATTGCGAGAGCGTCAGAGTCGTCGAGACGGGTCACGAGCTGTCTGCGTTCCCACACCTTTTCGCTGTCTCGAGTGGCTACAAGACTCTCGAACTCCGAATGAACTGCAAGCGACCGTAGTGAGGGTCTGAGGTCCCGATAAGCCACCCTCGCCGAGGTCACGTGTGCGCCAATCGATATCAGCATATCTCGTAGCAGTGCCTCCAGTTCTGCCATCGTCGCCACGGTCGCTGCACCGCGTAGCTCGCGTCCGAGAAAACTTGTCTCCTCTATCTCAGGAAATGAGCCCGCGGCAAGCTTCAGCAGGTTGGAACGCCACTCATCGATTCTTCTCGCGGCGTCGTCGGCTCGTTTGAACGCAACCTCCTGGGCGCTAGTTTCCTGCACCACTGAAGAGTGCCTTCGCTCGATTGACTCTTCGTGCGAGCATCGACCGGGTGTTGGTGCCGCCCGTGCTGGAGGCAACGAGTTCGGCGTCGTTCAGCCAGTCCACGGCAGGAGCGGTCGGAGAGTTTCCTTCGCTCAAGATCGTGCCTATCGCGACCGTGCAAGCTTCAAATTGGACCAGCGGCGTCACGGACGTCCGATTGCGTAGGAAGGGCCCGTCCAGAAGTTCGGCAAGGAAGCGGACGGTCTTCTCGAAGAGGTCCCTCTCGATTGCGTAGTTAAAGCCCGTCTGAGATTTGCTCGTAAAGTTGTTGAGAAACGTCGTCACGGCACCACTAAAGGCCTCGCTGTCGTTCTTGTACGCGAAGAACTTCAGCACCTGCTCGGAGGAAGTGCCGTCGTGCTGGTTGGATTCCTGGAGCTTTAGCAGTTTCTTAAGATCCTTATTTTGAGCCAGTTCGTCGATGAAGCTCAGAAAATCCCCCCCATAGACTGCTGAGCGCACCTCCTGGGCGGTGAGCGAGATCGCTCCAGTGTTGAGCCGTTCGAAGAGGTCAAAGCGAACGGCTTTGTCGCTCTTGTCGGTTAGGGATATGACTTGCAATGGCTGTCTTGCGAAATAGCGTTGGATTGCTTGAGGGAGGCTTGCGAACCCTACGTTGTTCAGCTGGGTGAGGTTCTCGAGGCCCTCCAAGACGAGCGGGTTGTCTCTGCCTATTTGCTTGCGCGCGTGGTCGCTTTCGCTTAGGAATAGAATCAGTGTGGAGATCCGCTGCAACCCATCTACAACTTCCCACTGAAAGTCGTCGTTCGTCGCGACGAAAATAGGTGGAATTGGTAGCCCCAGGAAGACTGATTCGATGAAAGTGGAGGCGACCTTTACTGGCCATCGATACTTGCGTTGGTATGACGGCGCAATGCTCAATTCCGTGTCTTCGTACATTCGAACAAGTTCGCGAACAGAAAAGCTAACGCTCGCGACGTCGACCTTGTAGCGTTCGGCTGCGAGTTGGTCTTCGAGTCCTTCGAATGAGCCTTGTTCCATGCGGGCATCCTACCGATGTTTGCCGCGAGTAGTGCGCGCGAGAGCGCGGCCGTCACTTCGGCGTGAGGAGTCTGTGCTGCCTCGGCGGCGCCGGTCACGCGACGATCCTTCGACTTGGCCTGTTGCCGCGTAGGCGAGCGCGATGGTAAGTCCTGGAGGATGATTCGCTCCGCGTGGAGTTGCGACGTTCCACCCAAGGCCGACGGCGCAGGGGCAGCCGCCAGCCTCTTGCCGATCTTGGCCGCGTCGATTCCAGTGCCATCATTGATACGTCCATCGTTCGCCAGGGTCGGATCCTCCCCATAGTCTCTCCCGCCGGCCATGGTCTATGGTCCGTCCTTACGTCTGTCTTCCTTGACTCGGGAGCGGGGGCCTCGACCGCCTGTGCACTAGGCATCCCGGACGCGTCGGGTTTTCGCAGCGCGCTGATCTAGGCTGGCTGATCGTGACCGAGACGCCAGCTGAGACCGCTCCGACCGCCGCCGCCCCCTCCGTCGGACCGGCCCCGACCGTGCGCTTCTGCCCGTCGCCGACCGGCATCCCGCACGTCGGGATGATCCGCACGGCGCTGTTCAACTGGGCGCAGGCGCGGCACACGGGCGGCACGTTCGTGTTCCGGATCGAGGACACCGACGCGGCCCGCGACTCGGAGGAGTCCTACGCCGCGATCGTCGAGTCGCTGCGCTGGCTCGGGATCGACTGGGACGAGGGCATCGACGTCGGCGGGCCGAACGGCCCCTACCGGCAGAGCCAGCGCGCCGACATCTACGCCGACGTCATCGAGCGGCTCAAGGCCGGCGGCTACCTCTACCCGTCGTTCTCGACGCCCGAGGAGATCGAGGCGCGCAACGTCGCGGCTGGCCGCCCGCCGCAGATGGGCTACGACAACGCCGAGCGCGACCTCGCCCCCGAGCGGGTCGCGGCCCTCGAGGCCGAGGGCCGCCGGCCGGTCTGGCGCCTGCGGATGCCCGACGACGACCTCACCTTCCACGACCTCATCCGCGGCGAGGTGACGTTCAAGGCGGGCTCGGTGCCGGACTACGTCGTCGTCCGCGCCGACGGCAAGCCGCTCTACACGCTCGTCAACCCGGTCGACGACGCGCTCATGGGTGTCACCCAGGTGCTGCGCGGGGAGGACCTGCTCTCCTCGACGCCGCGCCAGCTCGCGCTCTACCGGGCGCTCGTCGAGCTGGGCATCGCGAAGCAGACGCCGGAGTTCGCACACATGCCGCTCGTGCGGGGCGAGGGCAACAAGAAGCTCTCCAAGCGCGACCCCGAGTCCGACCTGTTCCACCACCGCGAGCGCGGGTTCGTCCCGGAGGGGCTCCTGAACTACCTCGCGCTGCTCGGCTGGGCCATCGGCCCGGACCGCGACGTCTTCACCATGCGCGAGCTGGTCGAGGCCTTCGACATCCGCGACGTGAACCCCAACCCGGCGCAGTTCGACCTCGCGAAGGCCGAGGCGATCAACGCGCAGCACCTGCGGATGCTCGACGTCGCGGACTTCACCGCGCGCCTCGTCCCGTACCTGCGCGGGTACCTGTCCGCCGACACCTACGGGGGCCTCACCGACCGCGAGCGCGCGATCCTCGACGCCGCGGCGCCGCTCGTCCAGGAGCGCATGACGCTGCTCGGCGAGGCGCCGGGGATGCTCGGCTTCCTGTTCACGCCGGACGCGGACCTCGTCGTCGAGGAGGACGCGGCGGCCTCGCTCAAGGAGGGCGCGGCCGACGTGCTCGACGCGGCCGTCGGCGCGCTCGACGCGCTGGCGGAGGAGGAGTTCGCGACGGCCGCGATCGAGGAGGCCCTGCGCGGCGCGATCGTCGACGGGCTCGGGATCAAGCCGCGCCTGGCCTTCGGCCCGCTGCGCGTCGCCGTCTCCGGCCGCCGGGTCTCGCCGCCGCTGTTCGAGTCGATGGAGATCCTCGGGCGGACCTCGACGCTGGCGCGGCTCGCTGCGCTGCGCGCCTCGCTGCCGGCGTCGTGAGCCCCGCACGGCTCGCTGGCGTCCGGGGCGTCCTGCTCGACATCGACGACACGCTCGTGGTGACCCGCGAGGCGTTCGGAGCCGGCATCGCCGCGGTCCTGCGCGAGCGCGTCCCCGACATCACCGGCGAACGGCTCGCGGAGGCCACCGCCATGTGGCGCGCGGACCCGAACGGGCACTACCGCCGGTACGTGCGCGGGGAGCTGACGAAGGACGAGCAGCGGCTGCACCGCGCCAACGAGGTGCACGCGCACCTCGGCGTCGCCCGGCTGGACCGCGACACCTTCCCGGCCTGGGACGCCGTCTTCTGGGACGGGTTCGAGGCGGCCTGGCGTCCGTTCGACGACGCGGCAGGCGCCGTCGCGTCGCTGACGGGGGCGGGGCTCGCGCTCGGCGCGCTCACCAACGCCGAGGGTCCGATGTCGCAGCGCAAGCTCGTCGCGACCGGCTTCGGCAACAGCGTCCGGCTGCTCGTCAGCCTCTCCACCTTCGGGGTCGGCAAGCCTGACCCGCGGGTGTTCCGCGAGGGCGTCCGGCTGCTCGGGCTCGAGCCGGAGGAGACGGTGTACGTCGGCGACGAGCTCGACACGGACGCGATCGCCGCGCGCGAGGCCGGGCTGCACGGCGTGTGGCTCGACCGTCCGGGCGCGCGCCGCGGGGGCGTGCACCTGGAGGACCCCGGCGTCGCCCGCGAGCTCGGCATCCCCGTCATCGGCTCGCTCGGCGAGCTGCCCGGGCTCCTGGGTCGCTAGCCGCGCGGTGGCGGCTGCCCGGAGCTACGCAGCCGGCGGCGACGTGCGGTAGAGGTCGGCCGGGTCGCCGAGGAACCGCGCGAGCGGGTCCGGGCGGCCGAGCCAGGCCGCCGGCTCCGCCGTCTCCCGCGTCGTGGCGAGCGCCCGCAGGAACGCCCGGCGGATGCTCCGCCAGGGTGCCAGGCCGGCGTCGCCGTGCCCGACGACGACCAGTCGCGTCTGCGGCTCGCTCTCCTCCCACGGGCCGGCGACGCCGATGAGCACGCCGCCGCCGGTGGCCTCCCAGCCGCAGGCCGTGTCCGGGCGGTTCGGCAGCCAGAACACGCCTCGGCTCGTCGTCGCCTCGGGGGCCAGGTCCGCCGCGAGCGCGAGCAGGCGCTCGGGGTGGAACGGCCGCTCGCTCGTCAGCTCGACCTGCCACACCCCCGACGCGGCGATCCGGACGCCGTCGGCCTCGTCGACGTGGCGGAAGCCGTGCCCGGGGCCGCTGGTCACCGGGTCGCAGCGCTCCTCGGCGTCCTCGAGGTCGTGCTCCCCGGCGAGCGCGAGCGCCAACCACGGCTCGCACAGGTCGGCGACCAGCGCCGACGTTGGGGAGCGGAGCGCATCGACGAGGTCGCGCCCGGCGTCGTCGTGACCGGCGAGCACCGCGAGGTCGGCGGTGACGAGGTGCGCGACGACGTCGCCGTCGTCGACGAGGTCCGCGCGGACGGTCCCGGGGTCGAGCGCGGCGACCGTGTGGGCGAGCCGTGCGCCGAACAGCCGGCCGCCGGGCTCCGTCTCGTGCGCGAGCTGACGCGTGGCGGGAAGGATCTCGGCCCCGAGCGGGAGCGCGAGCAGGACGGCGCTCGCACCGTCGGCCAGCAGGGCCGCGATCGCGGGGACGGCGTCCTCGCGCAGCGCGCAGCCGGCGCAGGCGTGCTCCAGCGCCACCTCGGTCTGCTCCCGCGCGCCGGCCCAGTCGAGCACCCGTCGCGTGAGGGTGACGGCGGAGTCCGCGGGGTCGGTCTCCGGCCCTGGCCCCGGGTCGCCGGTGAGGTCGTGCACGACGACGACGAGGTCGGGTCGGTCCAGGAGGGCGGTGGCGATCGCGGTCTCGCGCACGGTGGGGTCGGTGCTCGCGAGGACGACGACGGGCGTGGGGGAGTCCATCGTCACATCGTAGGAGTTGTTGATAATGATTCTCAAGTTCTATAGTGGGACCATGGTCGCAACATGTCAGCTCACCGGCGCCGCGCCGTCCTTCGGCAGGAGCGTCTCCCACTCCCATCGCCGGACGTCCCGGCGCTGGAACCCCAACATCCAGCGCAAGCGCTACGTCGTCCCGTCCCTCGGGCGCACCGTCACGCTGCACCTGTCCGTCCGCGGCATCCGCACGATCGACCGGATCGGGATCGAGGCCGCCGTCGCGCGGATCATCGCCCGCGGGGGGAGGGTCTGATGGCGCGCGCCTACAAGGAGGTCCGGCCGAAGATCAAGCTCGTCTCCACCGCGGGGACGGGCTACACGTACGTCACCCGGAAGAACCGGCGCAACGACCCCGACCGGATGGTCCTGCGCAAGTACGACCCGGTGGTGCGTCGGCACGTCGAGTTCAAGGAGAGTCGCTGATGGCGAAGAAGTCGAAGATCGCGCGCAACGAGCAGCGGCGCGCCGTCGTGGCGCGCCACCGCGAGGTGCGCCTGGAGCTGAAGAGGGCGTCGGTCGACCCGGCGCGCCCGATCGAGGAGCGGGAGGCCGCCATGCGCGCCCTGCACCGTCTGCCGCGCGACGCCAGCCCGACGCGCGTGCGCAACCGCGACGTCGTCGACGGTCGCCCGCGCGGTCACCTGCGCAGGTTCGGGCTGTCCCGCGTCCAGTTCCGCAAGCGGGCGCTGGACGGCGAGCTGCCCGGCGTCACGAAGTCGAGCTGGTAGGCGAGCATGAGGAGCGACATCCACCCGCCGTACGGCCCCGTGGTCTTCCGGGACGTCTCGGTCCCGGAGGGCACGCCCGGCCGGGAGCTGCTCACCCGCTCGACGCTGGTCGCCACGGCGACCGAGACCGTGACGTGGAGCGACGGCCGGACCTACCCGCTCGTCGAGGTGCAGATCTCCTCGGCGAGCCACCCGTTCTACACGGGCAGGCAGAAGATCCTCGACACCGCGGGACGCGTCGAGAAGTTCAACCGCCGCTACGGCCGCGGAGAAGGAGGACGACGATGAAGGTGCGCGCGTCGCTGCGCTCGCTCGCCAAGCAGCCCGGCTCGAAGGTCGTGCGCCGCAAGGGCCGGATCTACGTCATCAACAAGCAGAACCCGCGGTTCAAGGGGAGGCAGGGCTGATGGCGGTCCCGAAGCGGAAGCTGTCCCGGGCCAACACGCGCGCGCGTCGGTCCCAGTGGAAGGCGGAGCCGCCGGCCCAGCTCGTCGCGGCGCGAACGCCCGACGGCCGGACGGTGATGGTCCCGCGCCGGCTCGTCCGGGCGGTCGAGCGCGGGCTCGTCACCCCGTAGCGACGGCTCGCCGCCGGCGATCGCCGACCGGAGATGCCGGGGGAGACCCAGGAAGCTGAGCGCGGAAGGCCCGCGGAGAGGTCGTGCGACCCCTCCGCGGGCCTTCCGCGCGTCGTTCCGTCCCGCGACCGCGACTCAGCGCGCGAGGCGCCGGCGGGTCACGGCCGCGCCGCCGCCGAGCGCGAGGGCCAGGACGGCGAGCCCGGCCACGATCGCCGACGACTCGGCGCCGGTGTCCGGGAGGCGGGAACCGGTCGGCGAGGGACCGGGCGTGGCCGACGCGGGCGTGCTGGGCGCGGTGCTCGGCGTGCCGCCGGGTGTCGGCCGGTCGCTGGGCGTGACGCTCGGCGAGGGCTCCTCGCTGGGCTCGTCGCTCGGGGTGGGCGTCGGGGTCGGCGTCGCTGCGTCCTCCTCGACCGTCACGGTCTGGGCCGCGTCCTCGATGTCCCGGTGCTCGGCGACGACGGGGCCCTCCCCGTCGGCGCCCTCGTGCAGCGTCTCGAAGGCGACGAGGCTCTCGCCGGCGTGGCCGGCGGGGACGACGAACGTCACGTCGACGGAGCCCGAGGGCTCGCCCGGGGTGAACGTGACCGCGCCGGTGATGCCGGTCGGAGTCCCGTCGGACCTGCGCATGAGCTCGCCGACGAGCGTGTACTCGGTGCCGGGCGTGAGGTTCTCGTAGCTGACCGTGTCCACGACCGTCCCGCCGCTCGCGGGCAGGACGCGGTCGCCGTCGGCGGCGTCGACCAGCGACGTGCCGATGGCCGGCACCGGCGCACCGGGGGCCGCCGACCAGCGCGCCGTCGCCCGGGCGCTCGTCGTCGCGGTGCTCGGCACGACCAGGATGATCGACTGCGCGTGGGACTCGGCGGTCGGCGTCCCGCCGGACGCGGCCGGCACCGAGACGACCCTGCCGGTCGCGCTCGACCCGACGGCGGACACCGTGACGGTCGCCGACCCGGCGGCGCTCGAGCCGCGCAGGTCCAGGTACAGCTCCTGCCCGTCGACGACGGCGGATGGGTCGACGGGCGTGCCGGACGCGTCGACCAGTGCGGTCGCCGGGTCGACCGACGCCGTCACCGTCGGCTGGTTCGTGCTCACGACGAACGGGCCGACGAGGGTTCCGGCCGTGCCCGGCGTCGCCGGCGCCGTGATCGACGCCGTGACCGCGAGGTCCTCCGGGGTCGTGCCGCTGCTCGCGTTCGCGCCGTCGACGAGGTACCAGTAGGCGGTCTCGGAGTCCTCGGACTCCCAGCTCCAGGAGGCGTCCCACGTGAGATCGGTGTAGCGCCAGATCGCGTACTGCGTCGCCTCGATGGCGTCGTTCCGGGAGATGTCCGGTACGCCGGACGCCTCACCGAAGTCGGCGAGGCTGAGTGCCGGGTAGCTGTGGGCGAGCACCCAGAGCACCTTGCCAGCGACGGCCGGGTCGCTCAGGTGGTTGTCGCCGAGGAAGTCGTCGAGGCCGCCGACCATCCCCTCGACGTTCGTCCGGGCCGACACGTCGTGCTCGACGCAGTAGGCCCACGCGTCGGGGTCGCCGGTCGGGGGCGTCTCGTACCAGATGGGGAACAGGCCCGTTCCGCCGTAGCCCTGCTTGCTCCCGATGTGGACGGTGTCGCCCGGCTCCGCCGCCGTGGCGGCCCCGCCCGGGGCGACGAGCGCGGCGGGCGGGGGCAGCGCCGTGGCGAGCCGGCTGCCCGGCCGGGCCGCCGGCCGCGTCGCCCACCCGCCGGCCGTGGTGTGGTGTGGGGGCATGGCGCCTCGGTTCCCCCCTCGGGCCGGGCGGCGGCGGCGCCGCCCCCGCCCCCCGCCTGCCCCCCCCCCCGCCGAACCCCC